>Ga0207720_100099_pt1 | contig 88215 bp, 98 predicted proteins | sample A23P2SouthBayCA_2_FD_187751 | JGI IMG/M metagenome (GOLD analysis project Ga0207720, IMG submission 187751) | Aerobic enrichment media microbial communities from Eden Landing Ponds, California, USA - A23 E3 (2) (SPAdes) | ecosystem: Environmental > Aquatic > Marine > Unclassified | place... | reverse complement strand
GAGGACGATGATTCCCATCCCGCCGAGCCACTGGGTCATTTGTCGGTACATCAGTAACGCGTGAGAGTGTCGTTCGAACGAGATCTCCGCAAGGAGGGTCGACCCCGTCGTGGTGTAGCCCGACGTCGACTCGAACAGCGCGTTGACGAACGAGACGACCAGGGCGCTCGGCGATTCGAGCGAGAGTCCCACCGTCGACGGCGTGCCGTAGCCGGCGAGCAGATAGGGAATCGTCCCGCCGACGGAGACCCCGATCCAGGCGAGCGTGACGAACAGGAACGCCTCCTCGATCCGCAGTTCGGAGTCGTCTTCGAGTCGTTCAAGCGCGTGTCCGATGGCGGCTGTCGCGACGATCGAGACGATAAAGACCACGATGTCGTCCCCGTAAATAACTGCGACAACCAGCGGGACCACCATCGCCGCGGCGAGGTACTTCAGAACCGTCCCGACGAGCGCGACACTCTGTCGCCAGTTCACGCTTACCTGCATTCAGCGACACCGGCCCCTGAATCCGGAATGACGCCCAGGTCCATCACTGACTCGGAGAGCGTGATACCGGTACCTGTTCGTGTTCATAGGCGTGCGATCGTTTCTTCGACGACATCGCTGTCCGCGAGGATCACTGCGTGATCGCCGGGGGTGATGACGGTATCGCCACGAGGTGCCAGAAGGCTCCCGTTCCGCGTGACTGCCCCGACGACGACCCCCTCCGGAAGGTCGTGGATCGCTTCACGAATCGGGCGGTCTGCGAGAACGCTGTCCGTATCGATCCGGATCTCGATCACCTCGGCCTGATTGTCTTCCAGCAGAGCGACGTTCAGGGTGTCCTGGTCGCGCGCGAAATCGATGATCTCCGCGGCCGTCGCCCGGCGGGGGTTCACGGCGATGTCAACGCCCGCCTCTTCGAACAGTTCGACGTACTCACCGTTGTCGACGACGGCGACCGACCGGTCGGCCCCTTTGCGCTTGGCTCGCAGGGCCGCCAACAGGTTCTCCTCGCTGTCGTGCTCCAGCGCTGCCACCACGACGTCGACATCGCCCATGCGCTCGTTCTCGAGGAAGTCCCGGTCACTCGGGTCCTTTGTTCGGACCTTGGTGGCAGATAGCCGTTCGGACAGTTCCCTGGCCCGGTCGGGGTTGGCCTCGGTGAGATGTGGCCGGAGACCGCGCTCTTCGAGCAGCCGGGCCGTCTGGTAGCCGATGTCGCTGCCCCCGATGATCAAGATGTTCTCGGAATCCCTCTCGCTGGGGGCCAACTCGGTGCCGACCGCGTGGACCGATTCAGGGGCCCCCACGACGACCACACCGTCGCCGGGCTGGATCCGTGTCCCCCCGGTCGGGATGATCGTCGTTCCGTCCCGGAGGATCGCGACGAAGGTGAGCGAGTCGAATCGATCGGCTTCCCTGACCGTCTGGCCGGCGATCGCACTGTCGGCCCCGATTTCGAACTCGGCCATCTGGACCCGCCCGCCCGCGAACACGTCGAAGTTCGCCGCAGCCGAGAGGCCGGCTCCACCGGCGGCGGCGGCGACAGTCAACAGGTTCGTTCCGACCATGAAGTCGACCCCGAAGACGTCCTCGGCCTGATCCCAGGTGTCGATGTACTTTACGTCCTTGACGCGGGCGACCGTGGTGACGTCGGCGAGTGACTTCGCCGTAGCACAGGTGAGGATGTTGATCTCGTCGCTATCAGTACACGCGATCAGGATATCGGTATCCTCGATGTCAGCCCCCCGGAGAGTTTCGACGGCTGAACTGTCGCCCGGGACCGCGAGTACGTCGAGGTCGTAGCTGAGCCTGTCAATCCGGTCGGTGTCCACGTCGACCATGACGATGTCGTGGGTAGCATCGAGTTCCGCTGCGACCCTGGTCCCGACCTGACCAGCACCGGCGATGAGTATACGCATTCGGTTCCTAACTGATTGTCCTAAGTGATGAGATTACTATCCTTCGGTTTGTGTTCACGATCGTCCGAGACGTAGCAACCCGTGTGTGGCCACTGGCGGGACATCACCCGAGCGTTCAGCGACGTCACCGAGCATGCGTTCGGTCAGCGGGGGTTCTGATTCGCCCACTATGAGGACAACGTCGTCTAACAGCGAGCGGCGTTGGCTGACTTCTCGCTCGTCATGGGCGTGAGGATTGATGTAAAACGGTGTGTGCATAACTGTCGGGCCTGCTGTGTATCGCGCTTTCGCTGCACCTGACGCGATCGGAGGATCGGCTCCCGGCGAGTCTTGAGTCCGATGACGGTCCCGTACTCGTCTCATCATCCGGCTATCGAGTATTTTCAATCGTACTCATTCCCTTCAGTCTGAGTGACGGTTCGTCAGTTGGGGGAGGGTGTGTTGTCGAACGAATCTTCAGCGGCAATTGTCGGATCGCCGTCGCGCTCAACCAGTCGCATTTCAACGGGATGGGTTGGTGCGAGTGTCATCGAGGCCGCAAGGTCGAGGTCGGTGGTTACGGGTTCGACCCGGAACGACTGGAGGATCGTCGCCAGGACGAGCCGGGCTTCCAGCAGCGCGAACCGACGCCCGATGCAGACCCGCGGGCCGCCACCGAATGGGAAGTAGGCGTAGTCAGGGACGTCTGCCGACTCCCACCGACCAGGGCGGAACGCCGCAGGGTTGGCAAACAGCGCTGGGCGACGGTGGGTAGCCCACTGCGAGCACAGAACCAGCGACCCGGCGGGAACGTGATAGCCGGCGACGACGTCATCGTCGATCGCTTCGCGCATCACCAGGTGAACCGGCGGGTACAGCCGCATTGCCTCGCGGATCGCCCGATCCGTCTGGGGGAGGTCGTCCGCCGCCGTCGGCCGGCCGTCAAGCGCCGTTACCTCCGCGGCAACGCTCGCTTGCTCGTCTGGATTCGTCGCTAGGCAGAACAGGGTGTACGTGAGTGCTAACGCTGTTGTTTCGTGGCCGGCCAGGAGGAACGTGACGAGGTGATCGCGCACCTCGTTGTCATCCATCCCCGCCGCGAGGAGCATCGAGACGAGGTCAGTAGGCGTGTCGTTTCCGTCGACATCGCCTGGAGCGACTGATTCGGTCAGATCGGGGCGGCGGCGTTCGATCAGGTCGGCAACAAATGCGTCGAGTTGGTCGATTGCCTGGCGGTATCGGCGGTTACGGGGCAGTGGCACCCAGTCCGGGACGTAGACCGGGAGTCGGCCATCGGGCGCAAAGCGGGTAGTCACTGCCCGTGCGGCCTCACGGATCGCGGTCGCCTCGCTGAAGTCCACGTCAAACAGCACCTCGCCAAGCACCGCGAGCGTGAGCTGCGAGGTGGCGTCGGCGACATCCACTGTCTCTCCGGCTGACCAGTCGGCGATCATGCGGTTCGTTCGGGCTACCATTGTCGTGGCGTAGTCGGCGATTCGACCGGGATAGAATGCGGGTTGGATCGTCTGTCTGACGTTTTCCCACGCCTCGCCCTCTGCGATCAGGAGGCCGTCGCCGAGCAGTCTTTCCAGTTCACGGCGCTGGAACTCGCCCTTTCGGTAGTTATCGGCGTTGCCTGCGAGTACATGTTCGATCGCCGCCGGGTCGGCGAGTAACGTCCCTTCTCGGCGAGGCATTTTGACAGAGACGACCGGCCCATACTCGTCGACTGTTCGCCGGACGTACCCCAGCGGGTCCCTCACGTACGAGAGGGCATGGCCGACTACCGGCGTCGCTGGTGGCTCAGGTGGGCGCTCGGGATCCGATCCCTCTGTCTGCCGGCGCTCCGGAGTGTCCGTCATCTTGCTCATACCAGTTCATTCCACCTCTTCACGGCCGGATTTGTTCCCTTGTATACGTGGTGTTTTAAGTAATGACAGAGAGATCTGCAGGTATGAAGCGGACACGTCTTCGCATTAATCCGCCAAATGAAGCGACCATAGCGGTTCACCGGGCAATTCAGTCACACGGCGGCATCGGTGACGCGCTGTTGCTCTCCGGCGGCGTTGACCAGTCGGCGCCGACGGAACTGTTCTCCATTCGTGGTGACAGCGAGGCAGTGTGTTCGGCACTGTCCGACGAGCCCGGCGTCCGGTCAGTTGATCTCCTGTCGGCCGAGCAGAAGAGTACGTACGTCCACGTTCGAGAAGCCGGCGATACCCGGGCGATAGCCGAGGAACTCACCGCAGAAACGCTTGTGGTGACGCTTCCGATTAGATTTCGTACGGAGGGGGGTGTCGACTTGACAGTACTAGGCTCTGGTGCAGATCTCCAGTCTGCAATCGATGCCGTCCGATCACTCGCTGACGTGACTGTACTGTCAGTCCAGGATGGCTGGGCCAACGACAGCTCCGACGCTCTCACCGATCGCCAACGGACGGTGTTGCGCGCCGCCATCGAGGCAGGCTATTACGACTATCCCCGGACGACGAACCAAGCTGACGTGGCCGATGCAGTTGGTGTCACTGACAGCACTGTTGCGGAACACCTCCGGAAAGCCGAGGCGGCGCTTGTCGAGCGCGCACTCGACGGTAATCCCGATCCTAGCATCGGGTGGTGAACCATCCGGAAGTGTTTCTGTGCCGAGTCGAACACCTCGGATACTCGATCTGTGACGAGCAGGGCTCCCTCGTCGGTGTGCTACAGCCGTTGCTCGACGCCCGGGGCGGGTCGTAGAGCGCACCCGCGTATCGAAACCCGTCGCGGACCCCACGCGGTACACATACAATACGATGTCCCAGCGATGACTGGTATTCACCACGTGAGTCGACCCGGCGTACGCTCAACCCCTGCTCGTCTCGAAAGTCGCCTGGTGGCCTAACTTTCAAACGTCATTCCGTAGCCCCACTCCTCGAGCTGGGCTTCAACTTCATCGAGATGGTCGAGGCCAGTCCTCACAAGCGCCTCCCGCAAATCGGTTAATGAGACGTCTTCACTGAATCGGTCTTCGAGTTCGCGGAGTGCGTCTCGCTCGCCATCTTTTGTCTCGTCCTGAAGGAATAACGGGACTCGATTACGACCATCCTGTACCCCGTCGCGTCGATACTTGTACGGGATTTGCATAGGCTGGCGTTCGGACTGCGCTGTCTCTGTCGAATTGGGTTCGGGTTTTGGGGTCGTCGTATCCGCCGCTCGTGTCTCGTCAGGTTCATCGGTCGTCCGGGGCTCTGGATCGTCCGCAAACGGGTCTTCCCCAGCGCCTTCCTTCATCCCCGTCATACCGAGAGCACCTCGTGATCGACGTCACCGGGTTCCGGTGGATTCGGCGCTTCGAGACCGACGCTCTCCTCTAACTGACGTGCAATCCGGTCGAACTGAGCGAGCGTTTCAATTTCGTATTCACGGCGCCGGTCACGATGCTCTCGGACGTAGGTGAACGCTGAGCACTGCTGCATCCAACAGCCCTCCATCAGGGATGCGCGTTCGCCGATGATCTCGGGAATCGGGTAGTCGATTTCGTTGAGGATCGTCCGCTGGTCCCGCGTATCTTTAAATCCAATTGGGACCGCTGCGAGGACTCCGACTTCGACGTCAAGTTGGTCCTCAAGCCCGGCGACGAGCGATTCGAGCCCTTCAACGGCGGCTTGGCCTTTCGCACTGGGTTCGACTGGGATCACGAGCGAGCGTGTCGCATGGATCGCGTTGTAGAGATGTGGGCCCTCAGTTGCTGGTGGGTCACAGATGAGGACATCATACTCATCGGGGACGTTTGCTTCCCGAAGGACACGGAGTAGTTGTGCGTGCATGCCGAATGCTTCACCCATTGCCTCTGCCTGATCTTTCTCGCGTTGGAGGTATTCGGCGAGGTCCGAGAGCATGTTGTGTTCCGGAATGATGTCAACTCCCTCGACAGTGCGAACCAGATCGTCGAAGGTTCCCTTTGGCCGGCGGATCATGTGTCGGACGAGATTATCAACGGGCTCGGTTCGCTGGTCATCAACACCGAACAACCGGGATAGATCCCCATCCTGTGGGTCGAGGGGGACGACAAGTGATCTGAGGCCAGCACGAGCGTGTGCAACGGCGAGATTGGCTGCAGTTGTCGTCTTCCCGACCCCTCCCGCCTCACTGTACGTCGAATACGCTAACATATGCTGTTCATGTTTCCCCTCCACCTTGAACGTTCGTCAGACACATACATTGCTTGTAACCAATAGGCGTTACAGTGAATGAACACCATGAACAGTACTAATGAAATTAACCAATGAACAAGGCTGGTGAACACCAGTGGTGAACATCGATGCAACCTCGCAAAAATCCATTGTTGAACACTGTGGCGCGATCTCTGACGATGCTGTAAAGCGTGACCCCGACCTGGCATCTGGGTCGTCGTTCCCGGCGTGAATGATCGCCCTCGACGCATCCTTTCTCATCGACTACCTCGATGGCGTGTCCGCCGCCGGTGAATTCGTCAAGGACCACCGCGAGCAGCCGCTTCACGCCCCCGCACAGGCTCTGTTTGAGGTGTACCGCGGCGGGATTCACAGCAGCCCGAACGCCCGCCAAAGCGGGGTTCAGCGCGTTGAGGATGCCCTCGCCTGGGTTCACCCTCTGGAGTTCGACCGCGCCGGAGCCGGGACAGCCGCTAGGGTTGAGGCAGATTTACTGGACGCTGGCGAACGGGTAAACCTCGGCGATGTGGTCATCGCCGGGACTTGTCTCAGCACGGCGCCGACATAGTCACCGATTACGACCGCTTCGAGCGCGTCGACGGCCTCGGAGTGAGTCGGTACGATGAGTAACTGCAGGTGAATCAACCTCTCATCGGAGATATATCTCGAACTGGCGGGGAGTTAAGGTAGCCTATCCTCCGATACTGAAGGGACACCTCACAAACATTTTGTATAGTTACATACGATTCATGGGTTGTGTGAGACGACAAGTCCGGCTTTAGCGGGGTGAAGCGGACAAATGTGATTAAAAACCACTAATTAGTTTCAAGTTCCTGATTTCGAATAGGATGAGCGTATCTGAACAATGCCACAGTCGGAGGCACTAACCTAATCTGCCATTGATGGCCGTCTTGAGGGTCGTTCTACGTTAATCGGTCGTGAGCATGATCAGGGCGCTACTCGGGTAGCGAATGCGAGAACGGGGTTCGAGGATGTGCGAGGAGAAGAAAACGGTCGCACCGCGGTCGCGCTCCGCGCGCATGATGTCGCGCATCTCGCGAGCCCCATTCGGGTCGAGCCCCGTCGACGGTTCGTCGAGGATCAGGAACGCTGGCGAGCCAGCAAGCGCCATCGCGAGCACGACCCGCTGTTTCATCCCCCTTGAAAAGCCGCCGGCCTTCCGGTCGGCGGCGTCGGCGATGCCGACGCGCTCCAGTAGTTCGACCGGGTCGTCGTCACTACCTTTCGACGCGATCGCGAATTCGAGATGCTCTCGGGCTGTCAGGCGGTCGTAGAGGTGGTAGCCGTCCGGGAGAACGCCAACCGCCTGCCGCACGGCGAGTGACTCGGTTTGTGTGTCGTACCCCAGGACGGCCGCCGTCCCTGCCGACGGTCGGACGAAATCAAGGCGGATGTCGATCGTCGTCGACTTGCCGGCGCCGTTGGGGCCGAGTAAGCCGAAGATTTCGCCCGTGTCTACGTGAACGAGACGTTATCGAGGGCGGTGACGTCACCGTAGTGCTTGCACAGTCCAACGAGTTCGATAGCCACGGTGTCCGCGGGAGTGTCGTGGTGATGCTCGGGGGTGTTCATACAACAGAAGGGATCGCTGACCGCAAGATATCGCTCACCGTACCTATCCGTGTTTTATACACCTCCCGGAGACGAGTCTCGGAGGCGGGACTGGATCCGTTTCCGTTCGAGCGGCATTGCTTCCTCCCGGAAAGGGTGTCAGAGAACGGTTACCCACACGAGCAAGGTGCACGCTGAGGTGGAATGAGTTCTGTGTGACGGTTCATGAGTTCGGTATTCGGTATTCCCGCAGAAAGAGGAGGACGAACCCACACGCGGCGACGAGTCCGAGCACCACGCCGAGAACACCCTCGCCACTGACAACAAAGACCTGACCGGCGACGAGTCCCTGGACGTTTCCGTAGATATCGCCGAGAATCCAGGGGTTGAGAATGTTCCAGAGCAAGTGAAAGATCGCGACGGGGAGAACGCTCCCGTCCGTGAGGTAGTAGGCGTAGGCGAAGGGGAACGACACCATGAACACGGCGCTGGCCTGCACGACGGTCACTACCAGAGGATTCGCTACGCCCAGCACCGTTGCCGCAGTGTAGAGGAACGCCGAGTGATAGAGCCCCCAGACGACCCCGACGGCTGCCGTCGCCGAGACTCGGCCCCACCGAGCGGTGAGTTGTGGAAGCAGATAGCCGCGCCACCCCAGTTCCTCGCCATACATGAGGCCGAGGTTCAGCACGATAAATACGGGGAGCAACGCAACTCCGCCCTGGTCGACGACCTGGCTGATGGCGTTGTCTGCGCCGGGTTGGTAGGTTCCAAGCCCAGTCGAGAGTGCAACGAGAGCGGCCACACCGATGAACAGAACGGGGTAGACTACCGCGAACAGGAGCGCTGGTCCCGTCGTTCCACTGACCGAAGTCCGGACGGTTCGTGCGATCGAATCGCCTTGGATGCGCCGGAGGGCCAGTGTCACGACCGCGGGAACGATCATCATTAGTGGCGTCGTGTACGCGGGCACGGTATCGGTGATCGTACCGAACGCGATCGTCCAACTTACGAGCAACGTGACAGTGACGAATGCACAGAGATAGACGGGAGCATCGAGATTTGACTGTGACATGTTGAAATACGATGACTTTGTGAGGGGCTAACTCAGTCGTTCACGCTGATCCGGTTTCGGCGACTTGGTCGGTTCGAGCAACAGCATGATTCCGACAGTTACAACGACCGCGCCCAGCAGTTCCTGCGTCGACACTCGGTTCAATAATGTCATACCTGCTGGTGCTCAGAGAACAGATATAAAATGTGTTCACAGTTGGATTCCTCGGACGAGCATCTCGTCGGACTCAAAATTCGCTCCCCGACTGTGACAGCTCCAAACCACTCGGTGAGGATGCCAACGAGGAGGGTCCCGAGACTGACCCCTGTACTCCAGACGGCGGTTTTCCCGGGAGATATCACGGTATGATCTCACTGGAAGGACGCTCATGAGCAGGCTGTCCTCGCCGACGAGGAGTACTCGACCAGTACTCAGATTGGGGTTGTGATTGCTGGCTCGACGGAGAGCTCGACAGCATCCAGTGTACTACTGCTGTCTCAGACCCTGACAGTCTGCAAGATACGCGCCCTGTAGACAGTAGCGCTCTCGTCAACTACTTCATCTCTGTCAGTAGAGGTGCCAGCGAAACAGAGGGTGGATTTAGCAGCGGGAGTCAAGCCGAGCCAATCTGCCAATCGATGAACTTCTCGAATCCGTATGTAAACCCAAGGAAAACAACGGCGAACACGAACCAGCGAAATACGTCGAACGCACCCGTGAAGGCGAGGACGTTGAAAATGTACGATAACGACGCCCCGACAAACGCGGCCACGTAGAGGTTGCGTCGGAGATCCATAGCGAATATTCAACACAATTTGGTATTATTCTTTTGACAGCCACAGATCACGGATCTATTGAACCGATCGAGTCCCACGATCTCTTACCGAGATGAATACGCGCGTATATCTCGCACAGCACGTCCGAGCGGAATCCAGCGATGACTGTTTCGCTATCTTCGGTAACAGCCGAGTTCGATTACACCCAGGTTGCGATCTATCGAGAGGAGCGACCCTGGTTAGCAGCTAGTTCGCCTCGCTCATACTGTCTTCTCCTACCAGAAACCCGCCCAGACCCGTCACCCACACCAGTAGCGGGTACACCACCCAGCGTTCGATGCCCCCCAACTCTAGCCCGGCGAGCGGCCCAGAGCCTCCAAGCGCCAGTGCGTACACCAGCGACGCCAGCGAGAACCCCCCGAGGAGCACACTGACGTAGGAGAACGGCTTCCGGGTCGCTCGTGCGGCCAGTATTGCCGCGATGCCGCCGCTCGTGAACGTCAGGAGTGCGAAAAGGCCGTGCCAGGGCGTCATATTCCCGGGAAACACACCGACGCCGAAGACGCCGAACCCAAAGATGCCGAGCGGGAGATAGAGGACGCGCGGCCGCCCCACCCGATAGAGGAAGTACGCCGCGACGAGAACAAGCGCCCCGCTGATCAGCATGGTGCCGTTGAAGATCGTCGCGGTCGGCTCGTAGCTCACCGGATTCGGCGGCGCTGTCGAGCCCAGGTCGCTGATCTCCTGGGTCGTCGCATAGTCGGGGTGGTATGCCTCGGCGGTGATGATCCCGAGGAGCGAAATACCGCCAGTGAGCAACAGTACGACGCCCGCGATCGCTGTGTCGGCGATGCCGTCGACGAGCGATTCCGTCTCCGGGGGCATATCGGGATATGTAAGTCTAAATAAGATAAAACTAGGGCTGTCATAGAACAGATAGGACACCAAAGAGCCCGGACAGGAGTTAAACAGACCACTGAATCAATCACGGGCTGCGGCCTCTAACTACGACGCGGAGACAATCCGGAAAGCACAACCCTCACGTTTTGACAAGAGTTCTATGACACCCGCTCCTACCGTGCTACTACATCAGAAAAACCGTCCGACCCGTCATCGGTCCAGACAAACTGTTCACAGTTCTACTTCTGACGTATTCGGATGTCTGGGCCTGGTTTCTGTCCTCGACGGGCGTAGCGTCGTCACGCTTTGTTCTGATTCACGCGTAACGCATCGGCGATGAGGGTGTACTGTGCCCGGCGCAGGCGGTCGGAAAACGACTGGGCTGAAATCCCCAGTTCCGTGGCCACGTCTTTCATAGATACGTCTCGAGGCAGATGGAAGAACCCCATTTCCCAGGCTGTGACCAGCGCCTCCTGTTGCTTGGGAGTGAGCCCGAACTGACTGCCTGATTTGGGAGAGGCCATCTCGTGCAGCCGTAACAGTTCGAACGAGAAGTCATGGTCGCGGAGGGTGGTGGTGAAGGTACTGATCTGGGTCTGAGCATCGAAACGCATCCGGAGACGCCATCCGCCCACGTCGCTTCTCGCGTTGAGAATCGAGGCCCCGTTCTTGGTGTATTCGTGGACGAGCGTTTCGATTCGGTCCCGTCACTGTGCCCGGTATATCCCTCCCATCTTCGATTCGTCGACTCGCTGGAGGGAAGCGACCGAGCCGTCCGCGCGGACGGCAGTTTCGAAGGCCCTGTTCGAGACGCCTGAGACGGCGAAATACGGGCACAGGTATCAGTAGACGACAACGAGAGCCGGGAGCGACCACCCGAGGAAACCGACACCGACGATCGGGACGGCGTTGGTGGCGAACGGGGCCGATAGCGCAGTCCGACGGTCGGTCATGTAGGGAGCGAGAGAGAGGCGTCACGGCCGACGACTGTGTATCCCTGGGCAGCGAGCGCGTCGACACGGTATCGTTCGGCGAGTAGCCACTGTGGGAGTCGGTTGAGACCGAACCGTCGATCCGACGTCCACTCGACGTCGACGACGGTTTCGTCGGGACGAGCGCTGATCGACACGTCGTACGTCGCCCATGGGGTCCCGTCGGCGGTCACGACGAGGCGGTGATCGGCGTCGTCGACGTCCGAGTGTGTCTCCAGTTCCATCGTGATCGATCGGAGTCCGAAGAGATACGAGAGGTCGTACACCGCGCCGTCGGCTGTCGATCGGACGTCATCGGCGACACCCCACTGGAACGCCAAAAACGGCGGGGTCAAACTGACAACGTCCCTATGGACGTCGTCGGGGGGCGCGTCGGTCGACAGCCGAGTAGTGCCTCTGGTTTCGAACAGTGGCACGCGGACCAGCAGTACGACGACTATCGCGACGATGAGCCCGGGGAGCAGTGAGAAATACAAAAGCGCCACGGCGACCACTGCTCCCACGAGCAGGGCGACGGCACCACTGAGTGGACGCTCGATGCGCTGATATCGTTCTGCGACGGTGACCGCATCCGACGGCCGCTCGGTGGACGTGGAGGGCACAGTACACACTGCTGACACGATGTGAATAGGCCTTCGGTTTCTCGGAGGTTCTACCCGGCGGGCAGTCTCGATCGGATAACGATTTCTGCGGATTGTTCCCAACGCGTTGGCATGAATCCGCTATCGACTGTTCGTTGCGTATCCGGCACGACCCATCTCCTGTGCTCCGCTTCCGGTTCCGAAAATCGACGAGAACTGATTTGTGACTGCCATCTGATGAGCGAGATGTGAACGTGATTCGGGGCATTCGCCACGGAGGAGTGTTGATACGGGCTGGAAGTATCGTGTTAGTCTTCCAGTTGATCGTCTTCCAGCGAGCGTTCGGCCTCGTAGAGTCTCCCGGAATCTCGGGCACCCTTCGAGACGTTGTGAGTGGTGGATTGTTGCTGATTGCAGCCGTCTGTATTGGTAGCGGGGTGTACCTCCGCTACCGTGCGTCGTGAGGGACAGGGATCTCGTCAGCAACGGGTCGGACGAGCAAATAGGTGCACTCTCTACTATAGACGCTGGCTGGAGGTCAGTCCAAATCCGCGTGGTCGAACCGGCGGAATCCCAGCGTCAGGGGGACCGTGGCCCAGGCCAACAGGACGCAGAACCCGAACAACTGGACGGTAGTGTCACCCACGGACCCAGATGTCGAGTCGACGAGGCCAGCGACGAATCCGTGGGACATGGTGAAAGTTTCCATCGGATTGAGGCGCTGAACGTAGAGGTACCAGGTCGGCCACGTTCCGGGATCGACCTGGCTAATTCCGGGCGACGTGGAGCCGGTGAACAGTAGGGCGGCGGCCGGGATGGCGAGGTCGTTCCAGAGGCGGAACGGCCCGAACACGAGGAAGAGACCGAGCATCCCAGTCAGCGATTGGAGCCGTGTCTCGGCGGCCGCTGACACGCCGACAGTCAGGGTCGTCATCACCGCGCCGTAGGCCGCGACGTAGGCAGCGACGACGACCAACAGGAGCAGCGGGAGTTCGCCGTACGCGGCGAAGATGGCGGCTGCCAAGGCGGCCGTGGCGATCAGGAGAACTGTGACCACGAGCGTGATGCGCGAGAGCGTCTTGCCGAGGACGAAGTCACGCCGCGTCACAGGGTGGCCAAAGAGGAGCCGCAGGCTCCCCGAAGAGCGTTCACCGACGACCGACCGGTACGCCGCGATCATCGCCAGCGGGGTGACGTAGAACTCGAACGACAACGGGATAAACGCGGCGGCGTCGGCGGCGTCGTCGATGATCTGAGACCCAAGCAGGCCGTTGAACGCCGGAAGCGTCGCGACGATCAGGACCGCGGTCACGCCCCATAGGAACTTCGAACGCGCAGCGTCCGCGAAGTCTCTGCGGGCGATCGTAAGCGCCGCTCGGCTCATGGCTGGCCCTTCACAGCGTCGCCTGCGGTGTAGCTGGCGAAGATCTCTTCGAGACTGGTCTCCTCGACGTCGATGTCTGTGACGGTCGCCCCGGTGGATTCGACGGCGGCAATTACCTGCGCCTTGGCGGCGGGATCCGTGCAGTCGACACGGAGGGTCCCGCCGTCCCGGCGAACTCCGGCGACGGCGTCGATGTCGGTGAATGTGGGGTTGACTGCGATGTCGTCGACTGTGAGGACGAGCGTCGTGGTCGCGTCCTCGGCGCTGCGCAGGCCGTCGACAGTATCGACGGTTACGAGTTCGCCGTCGTTTATGATTGCGACCCGGTCACAGACCGCTTCGACCTGCTCCATTATATGACTGGAGAAGAACACGGTGGCGCCCCGGTCAGCCTCGGCGCGGACAATCTCCCGCATCGTACGGGCGCCGTTGGGATCGAGCCCAGACGACGGCTCGTCGAGGATTAGTAGATCCGGTTCGTCGACGAGCGCCATCCCCAGGGCGAGGCGCTGGGCCATCCCCTTCGAGAAGCCGCCCGCGGTGCGATCGGCGGCATCGGCGAGACCGACCCGTTCGAGCACTGTGTCGGGATCGGTCGCGCAATCCTCCAGATCCGCGGCGAACTTCACGTGCTTACGGGCCGAGAGGCGGTCGTAGAGGCTATATCCCTCGGGAAGGATCCCGATGCGGTCGCGGACGGCACGCTGCTCGGTCTGAGGATCGCGTCCCAGTACTGAGATCGATCCGCTCGTCGGCCGGACGAAATCGAGCAGCATGTTGATCGTCGTTGACTTGCCGGCGCCGTTGGGTCCAAGGAAGCCGAATACTTCTCCCGGCTCAACCGTGAGATCGAGGTCGTCTACAGCGACGAAATCGTCACCGAAGCGTTTTGTCAGGCCGCGCGTCTCGATGGAGGGCATGGCATCTGTGCCTAGACCAACCATAGAAGTAAGAAACTACTGCTCTGTTCAATCCGCAGACAGCGCGGGGATTGGGACTAAAGGACCTTTTTCGAGATAGAGGCAGGGGACACCACTCCCAAGAACCACACTGGACCGAGACGGTCCACACGTTCGAGGAGAACTCGGAGACTAGCTTCGTCACGAACCGCGACACGCTTCCGACCCAGGGTGACAGACGCCGAAGATCAGGGGTGTAGTACGGTTCCGACCACGCTCTAAAGACCAGCGTTGACTCGACACAGTGTTTATTCACGACCGGAGTGTCATTGAGACGCGATGCCCTCCATTTCTCGCCGCAAATTCCTTGCGGCCTCGGCCGCGACAGCCCTTGCGACCACTGCTGGCTGTCAGACTTCCCCGTGTACACCGACCAACCCTGGCCCTGCGCGCTGGCCCCAGGTGCGAAGTACCGCTTGGAACACCAACGCTGTTCCCGACCAGCCGACGCTCACCGCTGGCGGCGACTACTGGACGACCACCCTCGCAGACGAACTCGACAGCACCGGCCTCGTGGCCGCTACCGACGTGGCTGTCGTCGTCGGCCGCACGCCTGGCGAGCACAACGGCATCTTGACCACCGTGCAAGTCGGCGACGGGAAGTCCGATACGACCCACGAACTCGATCGGCGTCCAACCGGTCCGCCAGCGCTCGTCGACTCGATGGCTGTCACACCCGTTCTGGGAGACTACACCGACCCATCGACCGGCGGCCTCGTCGCACTCGACACCGTTAGCTGGACCACAACGTGGACACACGACACGGCTGGACGGCCGAATCCACCGACCGTTGACGACGAACTCCTCGTTGCAACGAGCGATCACGGCGACGTGACTGCGCTCGATTCGTCTACCGGTGATATCCGGTGGACGCGGACGTTCGGTGACGACCATCAGCGTGCGAGCATTCCCGCTCCACCGGCCGTCGACGACGACTACGTGTACCTCACCGCTGACGGCTCTGCCGCCAAGGGGATCTACGCACTCGACCGCGAGACTGGTGAGACACAGTGGAAGATTCCCGGGCCGAACATCCGAGAACCGCTGGTTCGCGCTGGAGATGTTGTTCTCGCGAGTTACGACCGCTACGAACTCGTCGCGTTCGATGCCGCGAGTGGGGAAAAACAGTGGTCGAAGGCGCTATATGCTGGTGACCTGTTCGCGCCAGCGTTCGCGCATGGCCGCGTCGTCAGCGCGGATACGGAAACCGTGTACACGCTTGCCCTGGAAGATGGCGATGTCCACTGGGAACAGGCTCTCGATGTCGCAGGCTCGCCATTGATCGTTGGGGAGTCGGTCGTCGTTCCGACCACCGATCGGATTGTGGGTCTGAGCGTCGAGGACGGTAGCGAACTGTGGGCTGTGTCCCGGACGTCTTCGACGGGCTGTATTCCCGTCAGCCGTGGTCTGCTGTACACGTCAGGGAATACGGTGACGCTACGAACGAACTGCGACTAATCGGGTCGAACGGGGGCTGGTCGGAACCGGGATGTTATACCACGAACGAGGGTGTCATAGAACAAATCACACAGTTACCCAGCAGGGTCGCAAATCGGTAGGTCCAGGAGACTCACAGACCAGATAGATTACCGATCTATCTGTTTTCAGTCAATACGAGTCTGCGAGAGACAGAGCATACGTGCCTCACCGACTCAACTGTCGATGACTGAGGAGCAAGGGGAATATTCACCGATAGGTGAGAGGAAATCCGCGCCACGTTCAGGACACCTGATACACCAATATCTGCGAGCAGTTCGAGGACATAAAGCTGAGTTACCTGTCGAGTGGGTTAGCACAGGGGACGTCTAATTCGCAACGAATCGGTAGAGCACCAGTATTACCGGAGCCAGACGAAAATATCAACGCGGAAGGTCGATCCTGACGATATTACCGACTGGCGAATTTTCCTCAAACGTGATGGTCCCACCTGATCGCTTGATGATCAACTTGACAAACCATAACCCGAACCCGTTTGCATGCTCCAGCGGTGTTGGCTCTTCTTCAACGGCCACCAACTCTTTCTCGATTTCAGGGATGGCGGGTCCATTATCGGATATCCCAATTCGGACCCTCTCGTCAGTCTGCGTGACGTTGACAGTAACTTCAGGCGACGACGAGTCGTTGTGAACGATCGCGTTCGTCATGAGTTCGCTGATCGCTTTCTGGAACCGGGAGCTCACCTGAACCGACACCTCCTCGGCGCAGTCGATGGCAATCTTCGCCTCCGGATAGCGCGACCGAAGACTGGAAGCTATGTCATCGAGGTTGTCGGCGATGTCGAACTCCATTTGCCTCGGTTCTTCCTGGAGCAGTTTCGTTATCTGTCGTTCCTTTTCGCCAATGTCGAGCAATTTATCACTCACATCCGTGATTTGCTCGGCAGACGCGGCAATCTCACCGGACGTCTCGGACTGAATCATCTCAGCGTGTGCTTGAATCACGTTTATCCTATTCCGCAGATTGTGGCGCAACGCCCGGTCTATGATACCTAACTGCCGTTGGCGTTCCTTCCGACCGGATACGTCCTGTTGGAACCCGATGTAGTTGACCACCCCGCCGTCGGCGTCCCGCACCGGCGCGATATCGAGGTGGTTCCAGAACTCCGACCCATCTTTGCGGTAGTTCCTGAGCTCGATCGTGATTGGCTCTTTCGCGTCGATCGCTTGCCGAATGCGAGCAACACGATCCGAATCGGTGTTCTTGCCTTGAAGGAACCGACAGTTCTCCCCGAGTACCTCCTCGCGCGTATAGCCCGTTATCTCTTCGAATGCATCGTTGACGTAGATCATCGGGTTGTCCTCTTGGTCGGGATCTGAGATCGTGATGCCGATGGGGGCATCGTCGATCGCCTGCGTCCGCCGCGCGAGTCGCTCCCGGCGCAAGATGTGCTCCGTGATATCTTCCTGGATCGCCACGAACGCGTGGATGTCATCACCCTCGGTTACCGGGGTGATCGTCTGCCGCGCCGTGTATGTCTCCCCGTTCTTGCGGCGGTTAATGATCTCCTCATTCCACGCATTGCCTGCGAGAATAGTATCCCAGAGCCTCTCAAAATAGTCATCTGGCATTTCCCCTGAGTCCAAGATTTTTGGTGTTTCACCGACGACCTCTGACTGTGTGTATCCGGTCACCTCCTCGAACGCCGGGTTGACGTACTTGATTGTCCCGTCCGTGTCGGTAATGTAGATTGAGTGGTCGGCGGATTCGACCGCCTGTTTGATCCGCTGGAGGTCCCATTCACGCTCTTTGCGCTCGGTGATGTCCTGGATCGTCCCCCGTACGCGGATCAGTTCGCCGTCCTCGTACTGGGGTTCGGCCCGCGTTCGAACCCACTTTTGAGTCTCCTTCGCATCAATCAGCCGGAGTTCGAGATCGTACGGCTCACCCTCCTCGATGGCTTTCTCGAAAGCGTCCTCAATGATCGGGCGATCGTCAGGGTGGTAGTACTGCAGACTCAGTTCTGGAGACACAGTTGTGTCCTCGGGGAGAGCGTGGAGGCGACTGGCCTCCTCCGTCCACCACCCATGATCAGCACCGATATCGTACTCCCAGGCTCCAACTTTCGCAATATCCTGAGCTTTCTCGAATAGATCGACCTGCCGTTCGAGTTCCTGTTCACGCTCCCGTAGTGTGAGCGACTGGTTCCGAAGCCGAAGCAACGCGGTAACCCGCCAATGGAGTTCGGCCTGCTTTATCGGCAGGCCGACGACTTCATCGATCGTGTCTGTGACGATGTTATCGGCGAGTTGTCCGGCATCAGAGTCGATGATATCCGAATCGGCTTCCGGCAGCAACAGGAGATATGGGAGCAAAACCGGTGCGGCCTCCGTTTTCTTCGCACGGAGCTGATCGAGGTGTTCCTGAAAGGCTCCCTTATCCAAAACGCACACATCGAACACCGATTCCTCGATTCCCTCAGTGGCGTCCACCGATTCGTAGGTGGGATGCTCATCGAGCCACTCGATGAGCATTCTGCGATTGCCCGGATCCGAAATCAGGGGGAGGATTCGGGTTCCGGAGTCAAGTTGCTCAGCAGTAGTATCGATCTGCATTAGTCGGAACGGGATGGTGATTCTGGGTCACTCAGCTCGTCCGGCCATTCCGGCGTCCCGGTGAGGATGCCGCGGAGCTCTGGCAGTGGCTCCCCGACGCTGAGTCCGTCCTCGGTGATTTCGAGTTCCCGTAGCTCGCGGCCGAAGTCGCTCGCCCGCTTTTTCAGCACGCCGATGACCTTCTTGAGGCTCCCTCTGACCTCGACATGGCGAATGAAGACGACGTTATCGGCGAGATTGCTCGTGTGTTCCTCGGTCGCCCGAAACTCGCCCGTGATGTCGTGCACCTCGTTCGTGAAGATGGTGGTGACGCCCCGGTTGCGGAGGTAGCGGCCGATCGTGATGAGGTGGCTCGTCGCGTCACCATCCAACCCGCGCAAGCCTTGCTTGAACCCCGATATACCGTCTATCACGACCATCTCCGAATCACGCTCCTCGACGTCACTCTGGATGCGAGCGGTGAACTGATCGACCGTGAGATCGTCGGGATTGATCTCGACGATTTCCACGGCTCCCTGATCGATCAACTCCCGGAGAGGAATGTTCACTGCGTCTGCTCGGTGGAGCAATGTTTGCGGGGATTCCTCGAATGAATAGAGAACCGACCGATGGCCGTTCTCGGCGGCCTCCTTGAGGAACTGGGTGCCGGTCGTCGTTTTGCCGGCCCCGGTGGGACCGCTCAGGAACGTCACGGTCCCTCGTTCAAGGCCGCCGTGGAGCATGTCGTCGAGTTCCCGGACGCCTGACGAGAGCGTCTCGCCCGTGAACTCTTGAACGCTGTTTCCAGGTCGAAGATTCGGATAGACGGCAACGCCATCGGCACTGATCTCGTAGGAGTGTTGTCCCCGTTGGAAGTCAGACCCGCGGAACTTCGAGACGCTCACCGTCCGCCGGTCCGAGTGCAGTTCAAGATTCACGACCGCATCGACCAAGAACTGCAGGTCGTCGTCGGGCATCGTTTCCGCCGCCTGGGAGGTGAGCAGCACCGAAATTTCCTGCGCCCGGAGATAATCGAGAAGGCTCAGGATCTGCTTGCGGAACTGGTGGTCGTCGGTCGTCAGGTATCGGAGCTCGGTGATCGGGTCGATGAGCACCCGTGATGGCTCGATTTCCTCGACGGTGGAGCGAATCGAGCCGACCAGAGACGGCTGTTCGACCTCGGCCGATTCGAACAGCGAGTAGGTCTCCGATGCACTGAATTCTTCGCCAGAGGGAGAGAGATTGAGGAACTGCAGGTCAGGGCTGTCCAACCCGAAGTGGTCGGCAGTGTCTTCGATATACGTCTCCGGTTCGCCGAGGTTGATGAACAGGCCCGACTCATCATTCGAGGTGCCGGCCGCAAGGAAATGCAGACCGAAAATGGTCTTGCCGGAGCCGGGCGGGCCACGGATGAGTGCGTTCTGGGTTGGATGGAGGCCACCGGAGAGAATCTGATCCCATCCCCAGATACCCGTCGTGAACCGGCTGCCCTTCGTTGGATGGCCCCCCTGATCTGCCATGGGAAGCATATCTCGTGGAGGCTCATAAATTATTGCTTTTTATTTATTTATTTTAGTAAAAAGAATAATTGTGTAATGCATTGCTCAAAAATCTAATAAAAACGGGTTATTCCTCGTTGAGACTACTTTTAGGCCCAACAAAAGCACAAACGCTCGAACGCAGAAGCAATCGAGAAACGATCTGTCGTTCACTCATGGTTCGCATGTACCCCGTCGAAGCCTTGTTAGCAATTCATGAGAGGAGGTTATTCCCGTTTGAATTGGCTTATCAGAGGTTCAGGAGATGCGGCACTCGCGCGGTGTCTCTCGCACACTCTTACTAACACACCTTGCCTCTGACAAGATTGTTGACGGTCAATACGTACGCCTACCTAAGAGATGTTCGTCTTCAGGAAGGCAGACGAACGGAAGACAGGCTATGGTAACTCTATCACGCCCGTCCGCCCTCTGATGTCGATCGTGGTCCCGAATGGGGTGGAGCGTTCGTCGACAGTTTCGAGAATGTCTCGGGCCTCGTCACCGGTCGCGAGTGTCGGTGTGCCTCGTCGAGAGCACGATGGCGTTGGATGGAGGGTACACGGATACAGTGTTACATCTCCAAGCGTCCCAGTTGATGTGAATTCGCAATGAGGAACGATAGATATCCAATTTTCTGCGTCATGTGACTCACTTGAGCCAGACCCTAGGGAGGCGTCTTCCCCGCGGACGTCGGGCACAGTATCGTCGACTGTGTGATCAAGGGTGTCGGGAACCCGATGGAAGGCGTCGTCGTGGAAGAAAAAATTACCGAGGGAGTAGAAAATCGGCCGGTCCCGATGGATTTCCACACCACGGAGCATATGTGGTCCGGTCACGACGACCGTGTCGGCGCCCGTCTCGATACATTCGTGGGCAAATTTTCTGAGGAACCGAGGCACTTCCGTCGTGTTTCGACTCCCGGCTCTGGCCTGATGAGAGTGGAGGGCGACAACGACCCAGTCTGCATTGGCAGTAGCCTCATCGACCCCTGCAAGGAGTCTCTCCCGATCGCGGTCGTGGAGCGATTGGTAGATTCCCGGCGGCCGCGTCTCCGTCGCCGGGACGCACCGCATCTGCATGAAGTAGTAGGCATCGTCGGTCTGCCACTCTGGGTTCGTCCTCCGGAGCCATTCTCCTTTGATCTGGTCGATCCCGAGGTGGGAACCGATTGTCCGGAGTTGGTCGAGCTGATCGGCTGACAGCCGGTACGTCCACTCCACGTGCAGCGGATTGATGCCGCACGTCCCGTCGAAATCAGGCGTCGAGACACGTGCTTCCCCACCGGGAGGAACGCTCGTCGTCGCATTAATCAACCCGACGCGACCCGCGTCAGTGTCCATATAACTGGGAGAACTCGCCTCTATCAGATCCCGTCCGATGCCCCCGAACGTGCTATGCCGTGTGCGCATCGCAGAGATGGTCGTTCGAAGTCCCCGCTCCCCGAAATCGAGAGCATGATTCGATGCGGCTGTGAACATGTTCAGACCCATCCCGGAGAGGGTATCGAGGACATCCGGGCTCGTTCCGAGGAGCGCGCCTGGGAACGGCGCGAGGTACTGGTACTGGTCGGTGACCTGTCGAAGCGTCGCGTGAGGAGTTTCCTCGTCCACTAAAACTGGTTCCACCTGGGTGACGGCAGCGTCGGCATCACGGAGCAGGTCGAACAGGTCACCGTGCCCCGCCACGCTACCCGACTCAGAATCCGATGGCGAAATAATCGCATCTCCTGTCGCGGCAAAGGTGAACGTATCATTGGTCATGAGTTTCGCACACGCACGCAGCAAAATCACCGTTCTCAATACATTGGCTTACCGATCGGATTCCCTTCTGGGAGACTCGTTCGCGAACTCGATCTCCCGATCTCTGTCACTCATCTATGACTCGGTAGTGGAGTCGAGTAGTACGTCCGATTCATCACCCCGATATAAACCGAGATGGGCGATCGTCAACAAACTATCCGGACGGCGACTCGGGCTCTGGCGACGCTCCTTCGGTCGCCCGACCGCGATTTCGACCTCGAAAACTATTTCTCTCCAAGTGCACTCACGCTTCCGTCTGACTCGGGCAAGAAAATAGCCTCCGGAGTTACGATTCCACGACTCACGCCACCTGGGGTCGTGCTCCATCGCTCGTCCCCGGTTGCTCGAGATAACGCCAAAAGCTGCGTTTCGCTTCGGATGAGTATCGTCTCGCCGGCGACAGCTGGGGGTCCAACCCGGCCTCCGGGCGCCTCGTATGTCCACTCTTCTTCCCCGTTCCAGTCGATCGCATACACCGTGTTCCCGGCGGACACGTACAGGTGTTGACTGTCGGCCGCGATTTGCTGTCCCCTGGCATCAGGGATGTTGACCGACCATTGGCGTGTCCCATCGGTGTCGAAGACAGTCACGAGTTGATGACTCTGTACAGCGACCCCCTTCTGATGGGCGACTGGCCCACCAGTCACGGCCCGTCTAGAGGCTTCCCATTCTTTTTCGCCCGTCGTGGCGTCCAGGGCAACGACCCCGGTTTTCCCTGACCGCGAGCCGAGGTAGAGCGTCTCGCCGAGAACGGCAACTGGTTCGGTGAATGTTCGCCCGCCAGCCGCTGCATCAACGTTGTGTGACCACCGCACAGACCCATCCCCGACCGAGAGGGCGTGGACGCGCCCGTTCCAGTCGGGGACGTAGACGACCCCATCGGCAATGGTGGGTGGGGCTGTGAGTCTGGCGTCGATGTCGACAAGCCAGTCTTCGTCACCGTACCGCGTCTGAAAGCCGACGACACGACCCTTTTCGAGTGCCCGCTTGGCCGTCACGACGACGTGATTACCCTGTACTGCAGGTGGCCCATTCGGCTCCGATCGAAGTGGCACCTGCCACCGTTCCTCGCCTGTCGCTGCGCGCAGCGCGTGTATCCGATACCGATGGCGTGCCGTCTCGGAAATCGCGTCGACGGGGACGTAGAGGCTCCCGGTGCTGACCGCCGGTGTACTAGTGGCACGTACCTGATCGAGACTGGTTTGCCAGACCACATCCGGGTTCGATGGACCCGACGTTGCCCGGCGAGTATGGCCCGGGGTTCGACCGACCATCTCCCACCTTCCAGTGACATCACCAAGGTCTCCGGACGGGCGAGACGGTGAGAGACAGCCCCCAAGCGCAATGCTCGTGGTGCCGAGGGCTGTGAGGAATTGGCGGCGCGTATGGGAGGGCATGGGAGCGGATTCTTCCCGGAAATACGTTAATTCGGTGGAGAAACGTGGGGTGGAAGTCGACTACTCGGCAACTGGCTTGAGGAAGCTGAGATCTGCATACAGAACCACGCCGTCGCGAACGATGTATCGCTTCGCCAGCGAGGGGAGGTGGAGTCAAATACCTCGAAATCAAACTCCGCGGCTTGTCAGTGGACTCTCGCTCTCTCTCAAGGCGGCAGGCGTGTATTCGCCGTAGACGGCATCCGCCCGGGCGCGCAGATTTACCAGCAAGCGCATCTCGGAGCTCTGGTCGTGCTATCCATCCAATATGATAGTATAGCCAGCAAACCAGACGCTACCAGTATAAATGTCCGCGCTGTGCCGAAAGTTGCTTCCACCGATTGGTTCGTAGTCTCGGTCACACTTTGGAGTATGTCTCCAGTTATCCTCCCGAATTGAATGCCTCCGCCAGTTTCTCGCGCATCGCCTCGCGACGGAGCTCCCGCCGCCGCTGTTCAGAGAGGTAATCCCGAAGGACGACCTGAGCCGAGGCCGATCCCTGTTCTGCCGCAACCTCGCCGACGTGCTCTAACAAATCCTGGAGTGTGGCCGTGTAGCGATCGTACCAAAACCGGCGGGCCATCTGGGGGACGGGGGTGGACCCCTCGATTTCCGCTGGAAGGCCGGCATCGATCCAGAGGTCATCGAACCACTGCCGGATCGTCGTGGCGGTTACGTGGCCGCTCTCGGAGCGCGGTGACGGGAACAGATAGCCGGTCCAGTCGTCTCGGTCGGCCAGCGCTGCGACCCGCTCGCGGGCGGTGTCTGCGCCATACAGCATCGCAACGCTTCCAGGCCCGTTCTTGCGTGCTTCGAACTGGATGTATGGCCCAGGAGCGTCTGGGTCCTCAAAGACGAGTTGATCGACGTGGAGCGCGGCGACCTCACCGGAGCGAAGCCCCCACGCACACAGGGCCGTCATCAAAAGTTGGTCCCGCGGGTCAGTCGCGGCATCGACGAGCGCCCCCACATGCTCAACGGCGAGGCTCGGGTTGGCCGCGTCGCGATCGACGTCCCAGGCGTAGTGATCGTCGAGGCCGTCCGTCGGGTTGCAGGTGGCCCGCCGACGCTGGCCGAGATACGCATACCACGCCCGAACGGTGCGGTAGATCCGATGGAGTGTCCGCCGGGTGACGCGTTCATCGAGCCGGGCGAAGGCGTCCCAGCAGGCGTCGATCGCGTCGGCTTCTGGGGTTGCACCGTCGGGGTCGACCGCCGCGATCGGGGCGACCGTCGAGACCGCCTCGTGGGCGCGGACGTACTGGGCGAGGCGAGTCCGGTGGGTACGGACCGTCCCGTCGCTCCATTCCCGGGAACGTTGGCGGCGTTCGAGGTAGCCCTCACAGGCCTCGATCGTCGCTTCGTCGGCGATCCCCCAGTCGAAGGTGTCTTTGTCGGCGCCGAACTCCCGGTCCCACCACGTCGCGAAGGTGGTGTCGTGGTACTCCCGGAGCGCGTAGGTGAGTCCCCGGAAGCCGTTGGCCGACAGCCACTCGTGGGTCGGCCGGTCGGTCCGGGGGGCCTGGCCATCCGCGCGGAGCGCTGGTGCGACGAGTTCGTCGTAGGCGATCCGGAGCCCCTCCTGATCGAGCAGCGTCCACGGCACGTCGTCAGCGCTGTCCCAGGGGTAGGTCTCGTGTGGCGCGCGTTCGACGTCGCTCACCGGTCCACCCCGTGTGCCGAATAAATTGCTGCGGGGAATCCCCGGGGTGAGTGCGTGCCTGGATCTGAGAACACCGAAATCACCTGATAGAGCGATAAACCCACATACCTGATAAATCCCGTGGCTCGTGAGACCCACATCGGTCTCATAACTCAACGGTCGTTGCGGGAGGAAGTATGCGCACCAAAAATGAATCGTATGTCGATATACAAAACCTGGAGGGTGAGAGAGATACAGACTTTCTGAGGATGGACTAGTTCTCGGTAGATTTCGCTCATGATGCTCTACCCCGTACACCCATCAATCTCGAACCTTTGGGAAACTTCCAATTGGGTGATGGAAAAAATAGGCTATATTATATCGCAACTGATCAGTAGTACTACTCCCGAGTGGTGAACCAAGCGAGGGCTCAGTTGGTTAGTCGGGCGGTATCAACGCCAAAGAGACGAACTCGACACATTCGTCCGCATTCAACCCCAATGCGTATTTTCTCTCCAAATCGAGACTTGCTTTCAAGTGGAAGTCCGTGAGCCGCCAGGTATTGTACCAGAGCACCGCAAATAGCATAAGAACACACCCCCGATCCCAACGGTCTTGGTCATCACCGGTGGTGAGTTTTCGGTAAGCGAATCGGCTCCGTTCGATGCCGAGAGAAAAGCACGTCTATTATCCAACGACTTTCAAATAAAGAACGAAGTACATCGGCTAACCAAAACACGGGTATCTCACACCCAGGGTGCATGACGAGAGTCAGAGGATAGTTTGTTACTGGCTTCGACACCCCGGTTCCCCACAATTTCACGACAATTCCGCGGGCACGGGGGCCCCAAATAGTTCTTCAACGGTAAAATTGGGGAGACACAGGGGCGTCGCCACAGAGATACTTGGCAAGACCGACTGCTGAGGTTGAGCGAACCTTCACTCTGGGACAAATCCGAGATTGGTATAAGTAGTTGGAAAAATTTACAGTCCAGTACTTGCGTACAGAGCTACGTTGACTATGCGCAGCACAGGTCAATACAGCCCCCCTACGCAACTTCCGAACTTTCCCTCGGTATTTGCAGAAAACCAAGGGACACTGACCCGGACGTGGCAACCAACAGCTATTGTACTACCGCCTCCTGTCGCCCCGACGGTGAAATCACATCGAACTTGACGATGTTGGGAGAACCGCGGCCCCTCGAAAAAATCTCCTATAGTATTCATATGCATCCTCCATATTTGGGTGCCAACATTCAAACAGCGAACTGTGCGGTTATGCGTCACTGTACTTGGTCTTGGTCCACGCGGATTGCGGAGTCGTAGTAGTGGTCAAACCTCTCGCGTGCCCAAGCGACGGCCTTCGGAGAGTGATTACGAACGCTTGCCTTCACCCGTCCGTCAGCGTGTGTAAGGAGAATTCCGTAGGCCTGGTCCTCTGTTTCAGCAACTGTAACCGAGTATGGAATCGGTTGCTCGGTTCGGTACAGTTTGAAATATTCAGTGTCAAACAGTTCCTCGATCGGTTCTCGATAGGTGGCAAGCAAACCATCGAGATGGGAGTCTGAAACAATCATGACGACTTCTTCGCTAACGCTTCCCTCAAGATGGCCCGTAAAGTAGTTCACGGTGAATCCATCCAGGACGGTGTAGACGCGGACAGCGTTTTCGATAATTTCTTTATTGCTATGACTTGCCGAGTCGATTGCGTATTGTTGACTCAAAGACACATCGCACCCGTCGAGTATTGGGGAGCGTAACGAAAGGTCGGGATCGATTTGCTGCTGGGCAACGGTTAACCGACAAAGTCGATCGAGCGTATCCAGGTGCTCTTGGTGCTGGGCCAGTGCTTCGTGACCGAACTCTGTGAGCTGGTATCTGGAATCCGTGGCCCGTACGAGCCCGAGGTCTTCGAGTTGGTTAATCGCTCGATGGGCTGTCGGTCGGGAGACACCTGCGCGTTCGCCCAGTTCTGCCTGGGTGGCTGGTTCGGTTGCGAGTGTTTCGATCAACCCGCGACGTTGAGCGAAGACCTCCACCATTTCTGAACCCGAACAGGGCGTAGTCATACAGCCACATATTGTTCATCGACTATTATCGTTGTGGTCATGTGTGTTTCAGAGAATGAAACGAGTTTCGCTCAGAGGACCATGGCAAATCAGAACGAGGCCTTGATTCCCGGAACGGGATCCCGAACTAGCTACTCACCGCCGGGATGCCTCCAACAGATGCCAAATTACAGTAATAGGATTGTAAAGGTGCAGAGACGCGGATCGATCATGACTCGGCCGCAACCCACGGCATGATTCGATTCTCTCTCGGAACCGGTGGTAACAATCCATTCGACAGTACCTCAATGAAAGATCGTTTCAATTCCTGAAACACAATCGGGGGCCTACCGGTTTTATCTACTCAGTTCACACTCGGGAAGTTGGTGAGTGAGTGGTGTGATCATGATTTGCCACCGTTTGGGGGCTAGACGATTTGATCGGTTGCCTCCGAGTCATTGATACCACACGCTTCTGTTTCAGGCGGTGAACGCACGCAGCTGATACACTTCGATGCCTTCGGATAAAAATATGGGGTAAGCTATAAATATTGGTGTCTTCATGGTGAATTCGATGCCAGACAGACGCAAGTTTGAACACGCACACCTGAGGGTACCGGACCTCGACGAATCGCTTCCGTTCTATCGGGACATTCTGGGGCTCGAGGAACTATCGAGGGACGACGGCGTCGTCCGACTCGCCACCGAACCGGAGACCCACTACGACCTGATAGATCACAACTTCACACTCGCGCTCGAAGAGGGAGAGGGGGGGCTCGAGCACTTCGCGATTCGCGTGACCGAAGCGGAACTGGAATCGATCCAATCCCGGTTAGACCACAACGACGTCGAATACGAGATTGCCGAGGCGGCCGAACCGGGGCAAATTCGGACGATCCGAACGGAACTCCCCGGGGGTCTTCCGATCGAGTTGACGGCTGTGGAGAAACGAGCCGACCCGGACCGGGAGGACGTGTCCTCCCCGCCTAAGAACCTGCATAGTCCAAAGGGACCGGATCACATCACGCTGGCGTCGCCGGACGTGAAGGAGGATACCGAATTCTTCCGGGACATCCTTGAGTTCAATGTGTCAGACGTGATGGTGGCAGGGCCAGAGACGTGGGGTATGGCCTTCACCCGTTGGGGGGACCACCACCACGACGTGGCCATCATTATGGAGCCCACTGCCCAGGAAACCGGGCTCCATCACATCGCGTGGCAGATGACCGAAATGAACCACATGAAGCAGTTCACCGACGTGCTGGGAAAAGCCGGCCACACGGTCGAGATAGACTTCACCCGTCACCCTCTCGGGAACAACGTCTCGTTGTACTTCTCCGACCCTGCGGACAACCGCCTGGAGATCACGACTGAAGTGACGAGCCTCGATCAGGACACCCCGACGACGTACCACAGGGGGGATCCGAATGACATCGTGACGTTCTGGAAGGGAACGCATCCACCCCTGGGTGAAGAATCGGACCACTAACTCGCGACAGAGCCACGACTGCGGTAATCCAGACCATGAAGAAGATCACAATCATCGGCGGTGGTATCGGCGGTCTCACGCTGGCAGCGGGACTAAAACAGCAGGGTATCGATTTCGAGGTGTACGAAGCGACAGATCAGTACAAGGATGCTGGAGCAGGAATCATCTGGCAGATCAACACGATGCAGGCCCTGGATCGGCTCGGCCTCGCGGCACCGGTCCAGGAACACGGAGCCGCCATCGGTAAGTACTCCACCCGGGACGTGAACGACGAGATCCTGATGGAAAACGACTGGGAGGGCACGTTCAAAGACGAGTTCGGGTTCACCACACACGGAATCTACCGCTCGACGTTTCAGGATATCCTGGTTGATCGGGTCGGGAACGAACACATCACCATGAACAAGGAGTGCGTGGGTGTCGAGCCAGATGGGGAGTCGGTCGACGTCCGCTTCGCCGACGGAAGCGAAACCGACGCGGAGTTCGTGGTTGGGGCCGACGGAATGCACTCGGCCGTACGGGAATCCGTGTTTGACCACTCCGTCGCGTATCTGGATTGCGTCACCCACCGCGGACTCTCCGAGTGGACGCCGCCCTCCGAGCTAGAAGACGTTGCCTGGAACGTACACACGACGGATGGCAACATCGGTTTTGTGCCGCTGGAACCTGACACCCGGAAGGGTTACTGGTTTTTCACCATGCACGACGAACAGATCAGCTGGGAAACCGACGACGAGCGGAAAGCCGAACTGTTGGCCCTCGCAGACTCGATGCCGGACCGCGTTCGTGACGTGATCGAGGCGACCCCGGCCGACGCCATCCTCAGCGTCGACGTCCCCTACGTCCCGCCGATGGAGACATGGACGAAGGAGAACGTGACGCTGCTGGGTGACGCTGCACACGGGATGACCCCGCACGCTGCACAGGGGGGTGGGATGGCGATTGAAGATGCGGTCGCGCTCTCGGAGGCCTTTGGAGACCACGACTCGATCGACGCCGCGCTCGAGGAGTACGAATCCGTTCGGGTCGAGCGGGCGAACGAATTTGTCGAGCGATCTCTCGAGCACGGCAGGGGAGCGATCAGCAACAGCCCCGAGCCTATCGAGGCCCTGCGACACGCCCCTCACGAGGCGATAGAGCGACAAGCGCGACGGGATTACACGCTCCCATTTTAGGACCTCCGAGTCAACTCCGGTGGTTTTCCACGTTCCGGGGGCGGTCTTTCTGCCTGACGCAGGTCACAGAGCCTTCCGGAGAGTGGGGATGACACCGTGGACTCCTCGCTAATCGACCGATTACGGTGTCGTACACCGCTCGGATGAGGGAAGAATCACCACCGCGCGGTTCAACGCAGTGACCCGACACGCCATTCGGTCCGAGTTCTGGGCTAACTGCCACTGTGAGGGCAACAATTAAATGCGCCCCCATTAGTCGTTGACTGTGATGTGGAGTGATATTGCGAGCGGAGACGTTGAGGTGCTCGACCTCAGCGTCCCCCTCGAAGCAGATGTCGAGAGCGAACCGTGGCCACCCGAGATCAGCTACGAAGATCACGAGGAGGGGGCTGGAACGCTCGCCTCGGCGCTCCAAGCGCACGGATTCGACGTGGAACCAGAGGATTTCCCGGGTGGACAGGGATTGGCTGCGGAGTCTGTGACAGCAGCTCCCCACACGTCGACCCACATGGACGCGCCCTGGCACTACGGGCCAGAAGTCGACGGCAACCCGGCGAAGACCATCGACGAGGTTCCGCTGACCTGGGGCATCGGAAACGCCGTCGTCCTCGACTTCACCTGGAAAGCGGTCCGGACCGAAATCACCGTCGAGGAGATCGAAGACCAACTGGACGAGGTTGATCACACACTCTCGCCAGGGGACATTGTGCTGCTCCACACCGGCGCAGACGAACTCTGGGGCACGCCGGAGTATCTGACGGAGTTCCCCGGGATGAGCGCCAAAGCGACGAAGTACCTCGTCGAGCAGGGAATCAAGCTGATCGGGACAGACGCTTACGGCTTTGACAAGCCCTTCGTCGAGATGGGACGTCGGTTTGAAGAGACGGGGAACGACGAAGAACTGTGGCCGGCCCACTTCGCCGGCCGTGACGTCGAGTATTGCCAGATCGAGAAGATGGCGAACCTGGACCGACTCTCCGGCCGGACCGACGTCCCGTTCATGGCGATTCCGGTGTCAATCAAGAACGGGAGCGGTGGCTGGGTTCGACCGATTGCCTTCGTCGAGGAGTCATGAAACTCGCTAGCTTCGAGGTTGGTACTCCCGTCGGCCCGGAACGGCGCCTCGGCGTCGTCGACGGGGACTCGCTGCTGGACGTGACGGCCGGGTACGCGTCAGTTCTGGATTCAGACGGCGTCAGGCCCCCGAACAGGCGTGCCGAAGGTATCGTGCCTCCCGACTTCCTCGAGTTTCTCCGGACCGGAGAGGACGCCGTTGAGGCAGCCCGGACCGTTCTCGACTGGGACTACGGAGTCGGCGATGGCGTCCGGGGGTCCGATGGGGAACGAATCCGGTACGACGTGGACGAAGTGCGGCTACTCAGTCCACTTCCACGGCCGACCTCGATCCGGGACTTCTCCGTGTTCGAAGGTCACGCGGCCGAGCAAGAGAAACCCGACGTCTGGTACGATCTCCCGGTCTTCTACAAGGGGAACCCGGACAGCGTGGTCCGCCCGGGGGCCGACGTTACGTGGCCATCGTGGGAGGAGAACCTCGACTTCGAACTGGAAGTTGCGGCGATAATCGGAACGCCTGGGGAAAACATCGATGCCGCGGACGCGGCGGACCACATCGCCGGGTTCACCATCTTCAACGACTTCAGCGCGCGGGATGTTCAGTTCCGCGAGATGGAGATGCCGTTCGGCCCGGCGGTCGGCAAGGACTTCGCGAACGGACTGGGACCGTACTTCGTCACGGCTGACGCGTTCGACAAAGACAGCGCAACGGTGCGGACCCGCGTGAACGGCGAGCAGTGGATGCGTGGGTCGCTCTCGGAGATGTACCACTCCTGGGGCGAAATGATCGAACACGCCTCGCAGAGCGTTACGCTCCACCCCGGGGACGTCCTGGGTTGTGGAACAATACCTGGCGGCTGTTGTCTGGACCTCGACCGATGGATCGAGCCCGGCGATACGATCGAACTCGAGGTCGACGGAATTGGAACGCTCGAGCACACAGTCGTCACTGACGACTAACGAACGGCTCGGAGGAAGTCCAGACCGCTATTCGAGCGGTCGCTGATGGTGTTACACGTGTGCGATCAGACGTCGACGTGGCGTTCAACGCGCCAGGGTGGGGCGAGCAGTGAGGTCGGTTCGAGTGCGACCAGGTCGCCCGGATCGAGCGTACTGCACTCGAAGCCTCTGGAAGCTACTGCTGTACATCCCGTGAGGACTATCCGCCGAGATACACGTCCTGAATGTACTCGTCGTCCTGCAATTCGTCCGGGGTGCCCCCGCGTACGAACTCACCATTTTCCATCAGCAACACCCGGTCCGCCAGATCCATCGCAAAGGTCACGTTCTGTTCGAGGAGGACGATCGTCGTTCCGTCCGCTCGTATCTGATCAAGCGCCTCAGCGATGTCGTCACAGATGACGGGGGCAAGGCCGATCGTAGGTTCGTCGAGGACCAGCACCCGTGGATCACCCATCAGGGCTCGACCGATCGCGACCATCTGCTGTTGTCCGCCACTGAGTGTCCGGGCCAGCTGGTCCCGTCGATCGTCCAGATCCGGGAACAGTTGGTAGACGAACTCGCGACGATCGTCGACACCGTCTTTGCGTCGGTAGGCACCGAGTTCGAGATTGTTTTCGACGGACATGTTCCCGAACAGGTTTCGCGTTTCCGAACAGTAGACGAGTCCGTCGACGATCGGTGACCGACTCCCTCTCAGGAGATCCAATGGTAGTCCCGGAACCCGCCCAAGGATAGACCCATCCGACCATTGGTTGCGGTCGTTGGCTGATCCCGCCCCGTATTCCCGAACCTCCTGTCCAAGGTACTGAATCGACCCCCGATAGTCGAGGTAGCCGGACAAGGCATCACAGAGTGTGGACTTTCCGGCCCCGTTCGGTCCGATAATAGCGACGAACTCGCCTCGTGACACCCCAAAAGAAACATTTCGCAACGCGCTCACCGTTCCGTAGGACACTGAGACGTCAGTTGCTTGCACCAACTCCGTCCGCTGAGCATCTGGGTTCATCACACCCCACCCCCCAGGTACGCGTCTCGAACAGCAGGATCCTGTCGAATCTCCTCCGGAGCACCCTCCGCCAGGAGTTCGCCGAACCGAATGACGACAACGCGGTCAACGAGTGACAACAGTCCCCGCATGTTGTGATCGACGACCACCAGTGTGACATCGCGTTCGGTGCGGAGGCGGGCGATTAGCGCCGACAATGACTCCACCTCCTGTTCGGCGAGACCTGCAAACGGTTCGTCGAGCAGGAGAAAGTCGGGATCTGCCGCCAGCGCTCGTGCGAGTTCGAGGCGTAGGAGTCCAGCGTGGGGAAGCTGCCCCGGCATCGTACCGAGGTCCTCACCCAGGCCAACCAGATTACATACCGCCCGTGCCTTGGCACGCGTTTCACCGCGGAGCCCCGACAGCGAGAACAACGAGTCAGGCACCAAGGACAGGGCGACGTTGGCGATGACCGGTCGATCCCGGAGCGGACGAAACGACTGGTAGGTTCGGGCGAGACCACGCTTGACCATCTGATGGGGCGCGAGGTCAGTGACATCCTCGCCGTCGTACCAGACAGTACCCGATGTGGGCGCCAGGGTTCCCGTGATGCAATTGAACGTCGTCGACTTCCCGGCCCCGTTCGGCCCGATGAATCCGAGAATTTCTCCCTGACGGACTGCAAACGAGAGGTCGTCGACCGCTGTCAGGCCTCCGAAACGTTTGGTCAACCTGGAAACGACGAGTTTCCCCTCGTCCGGTTTGAGGGTTTGATCGTCCAATGCTGTACTCGTATCCCGGTCAACGCTCATTTCCGTTACCTCCGTGCTTCCGGTCGGCTTCATCCGTCGTCTCGTCACTCAGGGCCGCACTCTTGCGTGGCTGCTGTCGAGACTGGAGTGATTGGTTGTTCGATCTCGATGCTACCCGATCCCGAATCCGACCACCCAGCGTGATCGTACTCCGGAGCAGCCCGTCAGGATAGTAGTAGACGATTCCGATTGTCACGATCGCGAATGCGATAGTGTCGATCTCGGCGAGGGATACCCCGAGTACCGGCACCGTCACCGCGAGGTTACTCAGGATTTCCCGTAAGAGGACAAGAAGCATGCCGCCAATCGCAGCCCCGACGATGGTCCCAACGCCACCGATCATGGCCGCGATGATGATCTCCACGTTGACGAACAGCGTGAGTAGCGAACTGGGTGTCGGACTCCCGATGGGCAGGTGGACGAACGCGGCGCCAGCAAGGCCACCGACGGCCGCACTCAGCGTGAATGCGAAAATTTTGAATTTCGCAGGGTTCAGCCCCGCAGAACTGACGGCTTCTTCGCTCTGGCGAATCGCGGTGAACACCGCCCCTGCGTCGGAGCGGGTGACCGCGAGAAGCGCAACGAGCACGACCACGAACAGTCCGAACGCGACGTAGTAGGTTACGATCGCATCGCCCGCTTGGAGCCCGAATAGCTGGTCCGGTCGGGTCAGGCCGGTCGTGCCGCCGAGGACGTCGCTGTAAACGACAAAGATCCGTAGGAGGATCAATGGGGCGATCAGCGTCACCAGCGCGAAGTACGGGCCGCGGAGGCGCAGCGTCGGGATGCCGATGAGCAATCCCGCAAGAACGGCCGCGAGGACTCCGATAGGGATCGTGAGCAACGGGTCGACACCGAACTCCAGATTCAGCAGCGTCGAGGTGTACCCACCTGCCGTGAAGAACACCCCGTGTCCCAGACTGATCTGTCCCGTGTACCCGGACACCGCGTCCCAACTCATCGCGAACATCGCCATGAAGTACGCGCTGGCGACTGTTAACGCCTGGAGGGGCGTCAGCAGTGTGGGCAGGACTGCGAGAAAGCCGAGGCCGATCAGGCCGAGTTTGTGTCTCGGTGGCTTCCTCCGAGGATCGAGCCATTCTACAAGTGGTGGGTGGTCTATCGACCGGGACCCCACAGTGTTCGTTCCATCGGTCATGCGATATCGATCTCCTTCCCATACAGCCCCGAGGGACGGACGAGGAGGATGATGATGACCGCAACGAGGGGAGCCAACCCCTGTAGCTGTGGATTTATCACGTTCGTGGTCACCACCTCAATGCTTCCGATGAGATAGGCACCGATCACGCTCCCTCGGACAGACCCGAGTCCGCCGAGGATAACGATTGCAAACGACAGGATGAGCGGCGTCCGACCCATACTCCAGCCGATCGTCAGATACGATCCGAAGAAGTAGCCCGCAATTCCCGCAAGGACACTGGCTACGACCCACATGAGGAGGTTGATCTGGTCGCTGTCGATTCCGACGAGAAAGGCCCCTTTCGAATCCATACTGGTCGCGATGATAGCCCGTCCCGTGTCGGTTCGATTTACCCAGTAGAACACGGCGCCGATGATCAGCCACGAGGCGACGAAAATGGCCACCAGATTGTACGGGACGCTGGCCCCACCGACTGTCGTCGTCCCCGCAACGATTTGGGGGACGGTGTATGCACTCGTCCCCTCGACCACGAGGAACAGGTATTCGATCGCAATGGCAACGATGAGCGTCAATATCATGATGATGGTCGGATCGTCCCGAAACGGGCGAATCAGCCCGAGATACAACACAGCTCCGAACGCCCCCGAAGCCAGGACGGCAGCAGTGACAGCTGCGAAGACGCCACCACCGAATGCGCTCACGGCGTAAAAGCCCGCAAACGCTCCGATCGTAATCGTCGCTCCGTGAGCCAGATTCAACACACCTCCCACGCCGAAGATAAGGGTGAACCCGATGGCGACGACGGCGTACAGCGCGCTGAGCATCGCTGCCTGGATGGCGATTGCGAGTCCGTTTACCATCTCAGTTGATCCACGGTGGAGACTGGTATTCGGCGGTCCGGAACTCCTCCGGGTAGATGACCTCCTGCGTTCCCTGATTCGAATCGTCCGCGTTCGGTTGCCACTGGGTGAAGATGGGTACACCTTGCCCGAGTTGATACTTCAGGTCGTGTGCGAACTGGTGGTCAGGGGCGTAGAATTCCATCAAGCCCTGCACACTTGTGTAGGACGTCGATTCCAGGGTGGTGATCAGTTCCTCCACGTCACGGGTCCCGGCCTGTTTCAGGGCCTCGGCCCACATTCCGATGGCGCCTCCCGTAGTGAATCCGGTAAAGACCGGCGCCTTGCCGAACCGCTCACCGTACTCCGCGATGAACGGCTGTGTCTTCTGGCTGTACTCGGCCTGGGGCGACGAGATGTTCGAGGTCACCGTGTGGGCGGCGGCGCCGTCCGTCTCCTCGTAGAACGTGGGTGACTGTGAGGGCGTGTGAATTCCCGCAAATTCGAAGGGACGCTCACCGTTCGCCCACTGGACGATCGCTGCCGTGCTCCCCGGTGTGACCATCATCGGAAGAAGTACGTCAGCACCGCTCTCCTCGACCTGATCGAACAGGGGGTTGAAGTTCTGCGTCCCGGGTGAGAATGACTCGTTGTAAACCAAGTTGAAATCCTGTTCTTCGAACCAACCTGCGACGCCGTTCTGTAAGGGGGTGACGTCTTGTGAGTCCATCCCCAGCATCGCGACATCGGTCCATCCCTGCTGCGGGAACACGTCTGTGACGAAGTCTTCCAGGCCCCGGCCGAGCAATATGCCGTTGAGCGACGACCGGAAGTGGTACTTGTACGTCTCGTAGTCTTCCGCGACCATTGCCGAGGCCCCGGGCGTGATCGCCCCGGACGTGATGTGGAGCGTTTCCTGGTTCGCAATGGCATCCATCAGCGACATCAGAACTTCGGCTGACATGACGCCGGTGGTCAAGTCGACGCCCTCGCCGAGTGTAAGATCCTGATACGCCTCCCGCGCCGCCCCCGCATTCCCTTTCGTGTTCTTCACGATAACCTCGACGTCGGACCCGAGGACGCCACCGTTGGCGTTGAGTCTGTCCCCTGCCAGCCGAGCGCCGTTTGCCATCCCCCTTCCGTTGGGATTGTTCTCCGGCGACGGGGCGAGCACACCGATTTTCAGCGGATCGGAACCCGAACTGGAAGTCGTCGCGGCTGTCCCACCCTGGGTTTCCTCACTGGTACTCTGGCCATTCCCAGTGCTCTGACCGTCACTTCCCCCGCTATCTTCGCCGGTTTGGCAGCCTGCGATACTGGCTACTGCGATACTGGTTCCCGTTGCCAGGAAAGACCGTCGGCCGAATGTACGCGTCCGTTGTTGCGTCATGATATCGTCCTCTCTCTCGGTGTCGTGGCATCTGTTGCCACCCCCGAGAGCTATCAGCCATGTATAAACTACCCATATAAAATACTTATGTAATAGAGTTATTATATCGCATCGGGAAAACCTCTGAGTTCGAGCTACCTACCCCCCGGTAGCCAAATCGACCGAATTTCGAAGTTCCTCCCTGACTAGCCGACTGAAAACCTGGAAGTCAATGCCGCCCTGGTGTAACGTGTTACTCGGAGGCGATTACCTCGTTGCGTAGGGTGCCGGCATCCCCGGCGGTGACTTCGACTACGTCGCCAGGGTCGAGGGCGAGTTCGGTGGTGGCCGTCCCCCACGCGTCGTGGGGCACATCTTCACCGGCAGTGCCTGGAGGTGTTCCGCTCGCGATGACGTCACCAGGGTGAAGCGTAAAGAACTCTGATGCCGTCGCGATGAGTTCAGGGATGTCAAAAAACAGATCGGACGTATCCGAATCCTGACGCACGTCGCCATTGACCCGCGTCTCGATACTGATCGGAAAGTCAAGTTCGGTTTCGAGGTACGGACCCATCGGTCCGAACGTATCGATGGATTTGCCTCGGGAGACGAAGTGCTCGTGGTGGAGCCAGTCGCGTGAACTCACGTCATTGAAACTGGTGTACCCTTCGACGTATTCCAGTGCTTCATCTTCAGAGACGTTCGAGCATTCTGCGCCAATTACGACGGCGACTTCACCTTCGTAATCAAGTAGATTGACAGTCTCATGTTTTACGATCGGTTCGCCGTCAGCGATGATCGAACTCGTCAATTTGGGGAACAGCGTCGGGAATTCCGGTTTCGGAAACTCTTCGCCAGAAATGTTCTCAACGTGTTCGCCGTAGTTCATCCCGGCAGCGAGCACTTTCGAAGGGTCACATGGCGGTAAGAGCGAGACCTGGTCAGGACTGAACCGCCTTCCCTCAGAGTAGTACCCGTCTTCGCGAACCGTTCCACTATAGACTGTTCCCTCAGCTTTGAATCTTACTTTCCGCATAAAGGTGTAGTTGACCAGTACCTTGAAAACAGTTACTCTCCCGGAAACAACAGCTGTCGATACGCAGACATCGGTCTTCGGGAGCGAGAGCTAATCAGCGACACAGAATGGTCACATCTTGATACTCGCATAGCCATTCGATTTCCCCATGGCTGGTCTCCATGGGAATGGACTTGGGAGTTCCCCGAGAGACGAAAGGGCCCTCAAAGCGCGGGATATAGGGCGTTTTACCACGTACCACGTCATGACTTTGTTATGGAAGTGGAAGATCAAAGCGAGAGATGGCTACGGGCTTTGTCGCATGGCCTGTATTGCCTTCGTCCCTTATTGAGTCACTAATACAAGCACAAGGAACGCAGATCAGTCAAGGAGGGCCCGAGCATTGGACGCAAGTATCTGGTCCGCTACATCCTTGTCGACGGTCTCTTTGACTGCTGCTGCGTATTCACACAGTTCTGCCGGCGTGCGGGCCTCGTAGGGCGTGTCAGTACCAAATAGGACGTGAGAAGGCGGGATGATATCAAGTGCTGCTTCGAGGGGAGCTGGATGGCCGAGGAACCCACAGGTGTCGATGTAAATTCGCTCGCGAAGTGCTGATTCGAACTCCTCGTACGTTACGACGTGCTCTTGACCCGGAAACTGGTCTGGCCTCAGTTGGATCTCAATCCGACCGATCATGCTTGCGAGGTTGCCCGCAGTGTGGTGGTACACCAGCTTCAGATTGGGATACCGTTCCAGCACGCCCTCGTGAATGACCTTAGAGAGACTTTCACAGAGCGCGACCTCCCGACCGAAAATTGCGTTGAGTAGGTATCTGTCATCGAAAACCCCAGGCTCGAGCGAGTCATCCAATTTTGGGTGGACTAGTACTGGCACGCCGGTTTGATCGGCGACCTCCAGTACGGGTTCGACCTCTCGGTCGACGAGTTCGAGCCCATCGGTCTTTGTCTCGATCGCTCCCCCATGGTACCCCTCGTCCAGGGCGCGCTGGAACTCTGCGGCCGCAGACTCACCGCCGGCAGCCGTCGGAATCGCGGCGAGCCCAAAATAATTCGGGCGGTCTGCAATCCGATCCAGGAGGACGTCGTTCGCCTCCGCAACGGCCTCCGCGTCACCATGCCCCATATACGCTGGCTGGGACAATGCCGCACCATCGTATCCCGAACGATCGTACCACCGAATCAACGCCTCGACGTCGGTGTGATGCTCCCCCACATACTGGTTGAGTTGCTTGACCCCGTCTGGAGCCGTAGGCTCAGGATGAACGTGTCCTGCAAAATCAATTACAGTAGATCCTACTTCAACCTGGTTAGCTGCCATGTCAATCCGATCCTCAGTCTATCCACTTAAAAACATACGACAGTTCGAATAGGAATGAGTACTCAGGAGGAGATATATTGAGACCGATACCTAAGTCGCTCTCCTACACCCTCGGAATCGTCTATATCCGATGACTCTATACCGGTGATCAATTTAATCGGACACAACGCGATGTGGACGGACTCTAAGCATTTGTCACTCGTACTCATGTAATCTCCAAGATTGGGGACCCCCTTTAGTTGATTACGTCGTTTGAACTATCAAGCGGTTACCCACTCGTTGCTTAAAGTAGGGTTGCGAGTCTAAGGGGCAGTTCAATCGGTGAAATCTCACTGATCTCGATCTCAGATCGATTTACGGCCCCGCACTACTTTACGCTAATAGTATTGTAATGGATGCTCGGCAATCCTATCGAGCACTCCCTTGGAGAATCCCACGGAGTGTCCATCGGGACTAATCGATCGTTTCTCCAAAGCCACGGATGAAACCTCTGAACCACCCGGGTTGGTCGCGACACTCCTCGGAGATGGCAGGATTTCATCAAGTGTAATTCGTTTCTCCAAATTATGTTACTTGGCTTGGTTGTCAGGTGGCTTACCAACTATTCGTTACAGCGTATATTAGAAATATTTGCACACTTGGTTATACCAACAATACGGTAACTTAGTACGGCTTAGAAGTAAACACTCAAGCACGGGGTGTGAGAGAACTGAGAGTGAGTCGTCCGTAGATACGTGGAATCCATCGGATGAGTCCACTTCAGTGTGACAAAAGGCGTTTATCAGCATTCCCAGTACTAACTCTCCAAGATCGGTACAGGCGAATTAATGGCGATTTCACGAGGGGAGACTCGCCACATAGCCTTTCCTTCTGAGATCTGAGGTGCGAAAATATAGCACTCCCTCAATTACATGTACAAAGACTTCTATTAATTACTGGATGAATATCACTATAATGTAGGTGAGAAAGCCGTTCTAGAAGGTAACGACGCTTTTAGCGGATACGAACCCTGTCGGCCAGTACAAATAGGGTACACGGCGCTGGAAACGATTCGCAACTGCACGTGTTCTTCTTCATGATCTGATTGAAAAGATACGTTCGTGCTCGCCCAATTCGTACGCGTCTAAAAGATGTGGCACAACCGCCTATCGGACGACAAATCCTCGAGCGTGATTGTGCAAATGTCTGTCTGAGATTTATACCGCATGGAACGAAATGAGCTTCCGTCTGGACGGCTCTCTTGAAATCGTCATCAGGTGACGAGTCCTGACCCGGTTGTGATCATACAGAGCTTTCACATCTCACAGTCTTCCCGGGAGATGTCGTTTCTCTGCCCTCCGAGGTCCATCCATCGAAAAACCAGTAGGCGTATGGGTAGAGGTTGCCTCGGTGCGACTGATGACCGTCGGTGGCCGTCGTTCGCGAGCGCTCTGGGCTGGGACGATTAGCAGCGTCGGGGGGGTATCGTTCCTCGTCAACGTGCCGCATCTCTTCGTCGAAGAGGGAGTCGTCGCGTACGTCTTCGGTGTCCTCCTCCCACTGGGACTGGCTGTCGGCCTCGTCGCACTTGGGTACCACGTGTATCGGAGCGATATCAATACCGACCTCCTGCCGGTCGTCGCGGTGTGGACGTTCGCCGGCGTCGTAGGAATGGGTGCCGTCAGCGCCACCGCTCTCGTCTACCAGTTCGCGGAGGGAGGCGTCGTCGTGCACGCCGGCTATTTCGTCTCGAACCTGTTGACCACGGGCGGTATCGCCGGCGGCCTCATCGGCCGCTACGACGGCCGGCAGCGTCAGCAACGCCGGGAGACCGAACTGGCCCGACAGCACTACCGAACGTTGCTCAACTCCTCACCTGACGCTATCTTCGTCGCCCGGGCTGAGAATGGCATCATAGTAGACATCAATCGGTCCGCAGAGACGTTGTTGAACCGGCCAGCCGACGAGATTCTCGGGATGCAGCAGGTCGACTTACATCCGGCGGAGCAGCGCGATCAGTACCGCCACGTCTTCGAGACGCACGTCACCGCCGGCGAGGGCATCGTGACGGAACTACCCGACGGCTCTGATGTCCAGGTCGTCACGGCGGACGGCGACCGCGTGCCCGTCGGCATCAACGCGACCACGTTCGAACACCGCGATACGACGTTGGTCCTCGGCATTTTCAGAGATATCTCCGAGCGCCGGCGGCGAGAGGCGGAGCTACAAAACCGAACCGAGCAACTGGAACTTCTCAACCGGGTGATTCGACACGACATCAGAAACGATATGGCTGTGATAACGGGCTGGACGGATGTCCTCTCGAATCACGTTGACGACGAGGGCGAAGCCATCGTCGATCGCCTCCAAGGTGCGGGCCAACACGTCATCGAACTCACCAACGTCGCCAGAGAGTACGTGGAAATTATCACCGGGAGTGCCACGGCGGACGTCCGGGCGGTATCACTCGGATCCGTTATTCAGGATGTCCTCACTGCCCGACGCGAGGAGTATCCCGACGTGGAGTTTCGCCTCGACGAAGACATCGATGTCGACGTCAAGGCGAACGAGATGCTTTCGTCCGTCTTTCGAAATCTGCTGAACAACGCGGTACAACACAGCGATAGCGACACGCCGCGCGTCGAAATCAGCGTCGACGACAACGAGACCGTCGTCGTGCGCGTCGCAGACAACGGCCCGGGAATCCCGGACGATCAGAAGGAGACTGTCTTCGGCAAGGGTGAGAAAGGGCTCGATAGCCCTGGGACAGGCATCGGCCTGTATCTCGTGAAAACGCTGGTCACAGAATTCGGCGGCGAAGTCTGGATCGAGGACAACGAACCGAGGGGAGCAGTCGTCAACGTGCGCCTTCGGCGCGCTGGCAACGGTGAAACTCACTCGATGCCGGCCGGCTCCCCGGATTGAACTCCATCGGCGTCGGTGTCGGCCGGAATAACTAGCGTGACGATAGTGCCGTGAGGGTCCGCATCCTCGAAATGGAGGGTCCCGCCCGCTTCCGTGACGATGCTGTCGACCAACCACAGACCCATCCCACGACTGTGGAGGAGTGCGTCGATTCCGGCGTCAGCGGTGATGACCTGTCGTTCCACCTGCGGGATACCCGGACCCCGATCTTCTACCTGAATCTCGACCGTCTGCTCCCTGTGGTGGGCCTGGACGACGACTTTAGCGACATCGCGGTCCGAGTGGATGATGGCGTTCTCGACTAGCTCCTCGATTGCCTGTTCGAGTTCGCGAAGCGTCCTCACCTGGAAACCGGCCGGAATCTCGACGGTGATGTCGGCCGTCGGGTATCGCCGTTCGAGGTCTGCGACGACATCGCGAACCGCCGACGAGAGTGTGATGGGGCGCTCTGACGACGACTCCAGCAGGAGGGTGAGGATATCCCGTTGTTTGTCGGCCTGACTGAGTAGTCGCTCGCCGGCATCGGTGATCGCTCCGGCACGCCGCTCGATGGTCTGGTCTGACGCGTTCTCGCGGAGTATCTCGGCGTTGCCGAGGATGACGTTTAGTTCGTTGCGGATGTTGTGTCGGAGGACTCGGTCGAGGACCTGCAGTTGCGTGACACTCCGCCGAAGGTCGCTCTCCAGGTGTCGTTCGTACTCCTTCTGTTCGGTGATATCATCATGAATCGCGACGAAGCCCTGTATCTCGCCGTTGTCGTCGAAAATTGGGGCTATCGTCTGGTGGACGACGAACTGTTCGCCGTCGCGACGAACGTTGGTTATCTCGCCCTCCCAGACATCGCCCGCGAGAATCGTCTCCCAGAGGTCCGCGTAGAGCGCCTGGTCGTGCTGGTCGGACTGAAGCACCCGCGGATTCTCTCCGAGAACCTCGGCGGCCGTGTATCCGGTCATCGCTTCCCACGCGTCGTTGACGTACTGGATCGTCCCGTCTCGGTCCGTAATCGTCACGGGGTGACCCGAGTAATCGGCCGCTTTCTTGAACGTTCGCGCCTCGGCCTCACTTCTGGCGAGCGTCCGATAGAGCATCTTCTGCGGGTCCTTGATTCCCGTCTTCACGACGGCGAGATAAAGAAGAGAGAAGGAGCCGAGTTTGAGGAAGTGTCCGACAACGTTCGAGATACCGTAGACGTCAACGTAGAAGGTGAACGCGAGTTCGGCGCCGATCGCCAACACGATCGACGCGACGATAAACTGGAACACGCGCGAATCGAACCTCCCTCGTTGTCTGGACAGCGGAACCAGGCTAGCCGCCAGAAAGCCGACGATGAGGTACTCGCTGAACACCTTGAACGGAGTGAGTCCCTGTCCATCGACGTAGGCCTGCGGAAAGGTGTCGGTGACGAAGATGGACCCGAGGCCGAGTGCGACGACGGCGGCGTAGGCAAAGAGGAGTCCACCGAGTTCCCTGTCGGTCCACTCGATGCCCAGCGACGGCCGTTCGACGGCAAAGTATCCGACGAACGCTGCGACGAGGAGGGAGACGCTCTGGAGGTACCGACTCAACAACCACAGTTGCGTCGGCAAATTCGCACCCGCGGTTGGAAAGACGCCCATCCCCTGGTACGCGAGTGTGTGCAGTAAGTCGAGACTGCCGACGAAGAGCGAACTGACGCCGAGGATGACGAGAAACGAATTGTCGAGTTCCGCACGTGCGTTCCACGCGATGACGAACACCGCGAAGGCGACAAGGATACTGAACATCTCGACGAGCGCGTGGAAAAGCAGGAAGTTTGCGGTCTGAATGACAACGAGGGCGACGAGTCCGCAAGCCACGACGACAAGAGAGAGTGCGTGGTTGCGCTCACGGGAGTAACTCATCACTAGCTAAAAACGATCACCGATTCGGCCCTATAAGAACTTCCGGTAGGCCAGCAGACCGTATCATAGAATCCATCCCATAGCTTCTCGCAGCCCGGGTTGTTTCCTCGTTCGCAGTTTGTGACTGCAACGACGAACGGGAGGCAGAGGACGCGTATCGGTCACTCGTTCGGCGACCGATTACACCGGCTTGAATCGACGCTTCTCATTGTGACCACTGTTGAGTCGGTAGTCAACACCCTCTCAAGTGATGAACGGCCTCTCAGGCCAGTTTGACAGCCGTTCCATAGGCGATTACTTCCGACGCGCCCTGCGTTACCTCCGACGTTTCCATCCGGACGTTGACGACGGCGTCACCGCCCATCTCGAGGGCGTCCGCTTCCATCCGCTCTATGGCCTGATCTCGGGCATCGGCCAGCAACGTCGAGTAGGCTTTGAGCTCACCGCCAGCGAGATTCCGAAGCCCTTGGGTGATGTCTCGCCCCACGTTCCGTGCTCGGACGGTGTTGCCGCGAGCGATGCCAAGGACCTCCACGATTTCGTGACCCGGGACTGTCTCGGTCGTGACGGTGGCGACAAGCGACTGCTGCACCTCTGTTGAGATAGCTTCTGAAGACATATCACCCTATAGGACGGTGGCAGGGACGATAAATTAGTAGTGACCCGTGTCTTCACGGAGCGCGCCGTTCCCGACTGTCTCGTCGTGGTCGACTGTCTCCGTATCGTACTGCAGGTCGAACCACAGTGTCCGGTAGGCGGGTAGCTCGAACGTCGGCGAGACCGCGGAGAACGCTTCGTGGTGGAGCAGTCGAGGGATGGCCCCCGCAATTTAGCTGGTTACTCTGTATTACCTGGTTTATTACGTTACATCTGGTTTATCATAACCTGCCTGAAATATATTTCAAGATGGATCGTAGCCGTTTCTATGTCGTTGATCGACACCGCGAATGAGCGACCAATAGTAACCCAGTTCACCGACCCAATGTGTACGTGGTGCTGGGGATCGGAGCCCATCATTCGGCGCCTTCGCACGGTACTCGGGGACCAGTTCCAGATCAGGTTCGTTATGGGCGGCCTCGTCAAGGACTTTGAGGAGTTTCACGACGCAGCGAACAATATCTCGGAGCCCAGTGATGTCGCTCCTCACTGGGAAGAAGCGTCCGCCGTCCACAGGATGCCAGTCAACATCGAAATCTTCGAGACGGATCCAGCACACTCGACGTATCCGGCGAGCAAGGCGTTCACGGCCGCACGCCGGCAGGAGACAGATCTCGCCCATCGGTATCTTCGACGCCTCCGTGAGGCGTACATGACACAAGTTCGCAACGTCAACCACCGAGAGATACAGGTTGAACTAGCAAAATCAGTGGGCCTCGATGTCGATGAGTTCACGGCGGCACTGGATAGCGGGAAAGCGCAAGCGGCATTCGAAGACGACCTCGAACGTACCCGCGACGCAGGCGTTCGAGCGTTCCCGACCTATCATATCGAGGGTCCTGCTGGTGAACAATGGACCTCAGGCTTCACATCGTTCGACGAGTTGATCGCCACAGTGACGGCGGTTGCTCCCAGCGTAGAACCCTCCTCCCCGCCACCGATGCGACAATTCATTGCCGACTACGAGCCCGTGGCGACACGCGAGGTCGCGGAGGTGTACGAACTCCAAGCGGGCAAAGCACGACAGGTGCTGGAATCCCTCGCTGACGACGGGACGGTCCGTCGTGAATCACGGGGGAATGGGTTCTTCTGGCACTCGACTACCGGAGGTGTGAACTGATGGGGCTACTCCACGACGGCGAGTGGGACCCCGACGCCACCCGCGACCAGTACGACCCGGACAGTTTCGACAACCGTATCGAAAACTCACCTGACGCCGAGTTCCCGCCAGAGGCAGGCCGCTACCACCTGTACATCTCACGGGCTTGCCCGTGGGCCCACAGGACGAGTCTCACGCGATCACTCCTCTGTCTCGAAGACGCCATCTCGGTTGATGTCGTTGACCCCGTCCGCCGCGACCGGGGCTGGGAGTTCTCCCCGGAGAAGGCGAACTGCACACCGGACTCACTACACGGCCACGACACTCTCCACGAGGTCTTCCAGGAGGCCGACCAGAACTATACGGGGCGCGTGACGGTTCCCGTCCTGTACGACGGAAAGGGCGATACGATCGTCCACGAGGAGTCGGCGGAAATCGCCCGGATGCTCGCAACCGAGTTCGACCAGCATGCCTCGGCATCGCTGTCTCTCTACCCTCCGTCGTTGCGGGAGAAGATCGACGATGCCATCGAGAACATCCATACCTCGATCAACGCGGGCGTCTACCGTGCCGGCTTTGCCGACTCACAGGCTGCCTACGAGACGGCGGTCCGAGAGTTGTTCGATGCGATGGACCGGTGGGACGAGACCCTCGCCACCCGTCGGTACGTCGTCGGCAACACGCTCACCCTCGCCGACGTGTTCCTCTTCCCGACGCTGTACCGGTTCGACGCAGTCTATCACACACATTTCAAGTGCAACGTTCGGCAGCTAACCGACTTCGACCATCTCTGGGACTACGCCAGGGACATCTACCAGACGCCCGGGGCTGCCCCAACTTGCAATATGGACCACGTCAAAGCCCACTACTACCGCAGCCACGACGACATCAACCCAACCGGATTCGTCCCAGTGGGCCCTGCCACCGACTGGAACGCCCCGCACGATCGTGATGCAGTGGCCGGTACTACCAGACACGACGAGGTGCAATGATACATGCCCAACACTCACAACCCAGGTTTGGAAGACATCGCCGTCGCGGAAACCCGCCTCAGTCGAATCGACGGTGCATCGGGAGAACTCATCATTCGCGGGTTTCCAATCGAGGAGCTCGCCAGCCATGCAACCTACGAGGAGACGGTCTTCTTGTTGCTCAACGGCCGACTGCCGACCACGGAGGAACGGGCCGCGTTCCAGGCTGACCTCGCATCCCAACGTGAGATCGGTGACGAGGTTCGGACTGTTCTCCAGCGTGCTGCCCGAGAGGGAAAGCCCGCAATGGAGGCCCTTCGGATGGGCGTTGCAGCTGCCACCCTCGGCATCGAGGAGCACGGCCCCGAAGCAGACGTCCGCCGTGTCATTGCGGTCTTCCCCACTATCGTGGCGACCTACTGGCGATACCGGCAGGGGAACGCGCCAGTTCCGCCCCGCGACGACCTGCGCCACGCGGCTAACTACCTGTACATGCTTACGGGAGAGGAAGTGTCGGATGCCAGGGTCGCCGGGCTGGAAACCTATCTTAACACGGTCGTCGAGCACGGACTGAACGCGTCGACATTCAGCGCGCGCGTCGTCGTCTCCACAGAGTCCGACGTCGTCTCCGCGGCGACCGCCGCCGTCGGGACGCTCAAGGGGCCGCTCCACGGCGGCGCACCCGGTCCCGTGTTGGAGATGCTGCAGACCGTACACGAGACCGGAGATGCGGACGGATACATCCGCGAGACGCTAGATGCCGGCGAGCGACTGATGGGGTTCGGCCACCGCGTGTACCGGGTCCGTGACCCGCGGGCTGCCGTCCTCGAAGCCGCTGCCGAACGCTTCTACACAGAGAGCGGTGACACGGACTTCTTCGAGACTGCAAAGGAGTTCGAGGCTGTCGCCATCGATCGCTTGGCGGACCATTCGCCCGACCGTCGCCTGGAGACCAACGTCGAGTTCTACACTGCGATGTTGCTCGCTGGCGTTGGCGTTCCCAAGGACCTGTTCACGACCACCTTTGCGTGTGCCCGGGTCGGCGGCTGGATGGCCCACGCGCTCGAACAACTGGACGACAACCGGATCATTCGCCCGACCGCTCGGTACGTGGGCGACCTCGATCGGTCGTGGACGCCGATTGAAGATCGGTAGCCCACGACGATGGAAGCCCGTATCTGACGCTAACACGACGCGTTGAGGCCGGATATTGAGTTGGGTTTTTCGCGTTCAGCGCTGCCATGCTCGCGTACTTCCACATCAGTCCCTGGGCGGTGAACTACCCCAGGACGTGATCGCTCCCTATGCAAACCCCGTTGCTGGATACATCGCATTCGGCATTCTACTTGCACTCATTGCCTCGGCCGTGGTCGGAGTCGTGTACGCCACAGCCCTGTCGGGACCGCTCCAAGGAATACTCGGGGACGCAATCACAGACCAAAGCAAGAGGCACCTACTACCTGGGTTCCCTACTCTGGTGTTATTCTTGGCGTCTATTGATGCATGAGCCAGGGTGGGTCTTCAACAGCTACGTTCGTGTCTGGAGATGCTGGTGAGCGGTCGCGGGGCGCAACCCGTCACCTGAATTGAGAGGCTGCCTCCTCCCGGTTTAGCTCGGAATACCTGGTATAGTGTAAGCTGCCTGAAATATATGGGTGCCGGCGTCCGTATCTGTATCTGCACCGATGTCACCCAAAGACATCCGCGATGTGACGGTCAGAACCGTGCGGACGAACAGTGACCTGAATAGCCGCGATTCAGCAGGAGGTGCCGCTTGATGGTCTTTACCTCGACGCTGTCTGGGATGGCCTTCCTCTTGAGTCGAGTGCTGTTCGCGCTCGTGATCGGATACCTCGCGCTCGGCAACTTACTCGACCTTGAATCGTCAGTCGGGTACGCCAAGCAGAAAGGAGCGCCGCTAGCATCGATGAGTGTCCCGCTTGGTAGTGTCGGCCTGATCGCCGGCGCACTCGCCGTCCTTACCGGGGTCTATCCCGCACTCGGCGCGCTTGCAGTGATCGCCTTCCTCGTCCCGATCACGGTCCTCATGCACGACTTCTGGACCATGGAAGGACAGGACCGACAGAACGAACAGATCCACTTCCTGAAGAATATCGGCCTGATCGGGGGAGCCCTCGGCTTCCTGGCGCTCTCAACCGTTTCGTGGCCGCTAGCAGTCGGGATGGGGCTCTGATAGACCATGGGAGCGACCGAAACGTCAACGAGCACTACGGGGGCAGTTGCTGTTCCCTGGCGCTCACCGGTATTCATCGCCATCCTGGCTGCAACGCTGATGACGCCCATGGACGTGCCGTTGATCAGTTCGGCGCTCCCCGAGATCCAGTCCGTCTTCGGCGTCTCCGAGTCCCGTGCTGGTCTGTTCATCACGCTGTATGCGCTGCCAGGTATCCTGCTCGCTCCGGTCATCGGTGGGCTCGCCGACCGCATCGGGCGGCGGTACGTCCTCTCGGTGACTCTCGCCGTTTTCGGCCTTGCTGGCACGGCCATCGCGTTCACGGACGACTTCACGGTGGCGCTCGTCCTGCGCATCCTCCAGGGGTTCGCGGCAGGGAGCATCCTCTCGGCACTCGCAATGACGGTGGTTGGCGACAGGTACGAGGGTCGGCAGCACGACTCCGTCATGGGTCTCACCTCGGCCATGCTCTCGCTGGGAACTGCAGCCTACCCTGTCATCGGGGGGTATCTCGCCGCGCGTGCCTGGAACGCTCCCTTCCTCATGTACGCGTTCGCGCTTCCCGTGGCCGGACTGGTGTACGTCGCGCTTGACGAACCTGCATCCACGTCTGGTGGCGCTGACCGAGGCTACATCCGCGAGGCGCTTCGTCTGATCCCGGTCCGCAGGGCACTCGCCCTGTACGGCGTCATGTTCGTCTCGTTCTCCCTTCTCTTCGGGGGATTGTACACGGCACTGCCTTTCTATCTCTCTGGCACGTTCGGATTCTCTCCGACGATTGTTGGCCTCGTCACTAGCGCCGTCTTGCTGGTGACTGCCGTTGTCTCGACGCAGAACGGTCGACTGGCGTCCAGCGCCACGACGAAGAGCCTCCTCACCGTTGGCTTCGCACTGTATGCCATCGGCTTTCTCGGAGTCGCTCTCGCGCGTACGCCCCCGCTTCTCGTGGGGGCACTGCTCGTCATCGGTGTCGGCAACGGGCTCATCACGCCCACATTGTTCGCCGGCCTCAGTGTCATGGCTCCAGATCACGTCCGGGGTGGCGTCATGAGTCTGCAGACGACTACGATCGGGATCAGTCAGGCCGTCGGGCCAGCGGTATTCACGCTTGCTGGCGGGGCAATCGGCTATCAGGCCACGCTTCTCGGGGGTAGCACCGGGGCTGCCCTGGGGGCAGCGGTACTCGGCGTCGTGATCACGCGTTCCTGATCGAACTCAATATTTATACTCGATTGTGCCGGGGTGGCACATATGGCCAGTGACTCGTCCGACAGAACTGAGGCTGCCACTGACGCTGAAGCGGCGTTCATGACGCTGAGCCACGACCTCAGGCTCGAGATCCTCCTCACATTGTGGGATGCACCTGGGTTCTCGTTGGCCTTCTCTGAGCTCCGGAAGGCAGTTGGCGAGCGTGATTCGGGGAGCTTCACGTACCATCTCTCGGAATTACGGGATCACTTCGTTGCAAAAACCGACGAGGGGTACGAACTCCAGTATCCCGGGCACCGCGTCCTTGACGCGATCCAAAGTGGCGTCTTCCACGAGCCAGTCGCCGTCGGACCCATCGAACTCGACGATACCTGCCGTGACTGCGGAGCGCCGCTGCACTTCGAGTACGACACCGACTACATCGCCCGGGTTCGATGCCTCGACTGTGGGAACCGTGCGCTCGAGTGGCCATTCGACCCTGGCGGCATCGCTGACCGGGATACCCAGGCGATCGTAACCGCCTTCGATCGACGGACGAAACACATCTGGTCGTGTGCTCTCGACGGCGTCTGCCCGTTCTGCGCTGCCCACATCGACCGGGAGTTGACCAGTCAGGTTCACGACGAAGGAGCCTGTATCGGTGTGATCGAGCAACTCGATCGGTATGACGAGTACTTTGCCCGTGACCACCCGGCAATTGTCGCCGTCGACTGTGAACACTGCAGCTTCTACAGTTACATCCCCGCTGGCGTTGTCCTTCTGACGCGCCCCGCAGTTACCGGTCGACTTCACGACGTCGGCATCGACGTTCGAGAGACACCCCTGTGGGACCTCGGTTTCGTGGTCGATGCTGATGCTGTGACACTCACGCAGACTGACCCGCTCTCCGTCGAGATTTCCGTCATCGACGGGTCCGACCCGCTCACATTTTCGGTTGCGGGGTCGCTTGACGTCAGTGACGACACTTCCACAGAAATATAAAGAAATTTACTGGAACGTGCTTCACCGAGCGCTTATCTGGGTATAGGACCTGTATTCAGACACGCATGGAAGTGCACAAAAGCAAACATATCGTCGCACTCAGTGGGAGTCAGCGCAACGGCAGTCACACGCGCCGTGCACTCGAACGAGCCCTCGCGGCTGCTGAAGCCAATGGTGCCTCGACCGAACTCGTGGACCTGTCCGCGTTGAACCTCCCGGTCTTCGACCCCGATAAAACCGATGCCGGAGACGCAACGGAACTCCGTCAGCGTGTACATGCTGCTGACGGGGTCTTACTGGGGTCCCCGATGTACCATGGCTCGTACTCGTCGGTCCTGAAGACCGCCCTCGACTACTGTGGGTTCGACGAGTTCGAGGACACGACTGTCGGCCTCCTGGTCGTCTCTGGTGGCGGGTTCCCCACCCCTGCTCTAGAGCATCTCCGGTCGGTCGCTAGGGCACTGGACGCATGGGTTCTCCCTCACCAGGTTGGGATCCCCAATGCGCACAGCGTGTTCGAAGACGGCGACCTGACCGATCAGGATCTGGTCGACCGCGTCGAAACGCTTGGAACGGCCCTCGTCGAATACGCCGGCGTTGAATCGTACCCGCAAACCACTGCCGGATGCGCCGTCCCCACGGCTGATTAATTATGTCCGCTGAATCCGACTCCCGACAACAAGAGATTGAGTCACAGAACGCCTCTGCGTGCCCAGTTATCGAAACGATTGATCAAGTCGGCACCCCGTGGCGGATGAACGTAATCTATGCCCTGGACGAGGGCGAACAGCGATTCAACGAGCTAAAGCGATCGACTGGTGCCCGCTCGAAGACACTCTCGGATGCACTCGAGGAGTTAGTCGAGCACGATATTGTCACGAGGCGAATGGAAGAAGATGCACCGGTCGCCGTCTACTACGGTCTCACCCGAAAAGGGGAGGAACTGCTCGACGCATTGTCCGAGTTGGATGAATGGGCCCAGAGCTGGGGGGAAGAAGTACCCGACGGTCCGACCGCTCGGTTCTGATTGCCGGCCCCACTCAGCCACTCCCTGATACCGCTGCTCGTTCCCCCAGTAGTGGATCCGTCGGTGATGGGACCAGAGGTGACTGAGAGACCGCTTACTTGCTCGGCGTACTCACACGATAGCCGAAAAGCGTCTAGCGAAGTTCTAGTTCAACGAATTACCCCTCAGAAAACGTCGGGCTTCTTGCCCGCACAGCACCGCAGGTATTCGGACTCCGAGTCTACTGCTGCCTCCCGACAATCGAGTGTAGCGTATTGGAGAGCATCCAGTACCCTACGGCGTCGGGATTGTCATTACTGGCGATGTCAGGCACACTTCGATCGATCGTATCATGAAACGGAGATTAATCGATTCCACCTGTCGACACGCCCTCCGCCGCATGTTCGGACTCTCCGGAGCCCATTTCAGGGCAACGTCCGCACCACCGGAGACGGACCGACGTAGCGAGACTGGCGGTCCGAGGTACTTTCTTCGGGGACGATCAACGAATAACTCTCCAACCCGCTGAGATAGTCGCGGCGCGTCCGTTCGCTCTTGGGCGTCGCTACCCGCGCCTCGTAGCGATCGTGCAGATCGCCAGCGCCGATCGTCCCGGCCTCGTGGATGATCTCGAAGAGGACCCGCTGGTGGCTTCCCACATTCGAGATTCGTCGCTGGTGCATGGCAGTCAGCGCAGCGTCCGCGACGGCAGCCCGTCCTCCCGCTCGACGTGGGCACGGCCGTCGTCGGTCGTCGCCCGGACGGCCTTCCGGAGCAGCGCGATCGCGTGGCGCGCATTTCCGGCGGCGATATCAGCGCACTCCTCGATCACGCCGTCAGCGAGGCTCCCGGGCGCGAGTGCGACGTCCACCCGCGCTCGAAGGATTAATCGACGAGCGCACTATGCGTAGAGAGACGCAGATGCACCGCCTCGGCCTGCCGCAGCCGGTCCGCACTCCGACCGACGAGGTCCGCGAGCTTGCCCGCACCCTCGATCGGAACGTCAGTATCCTCAGCCGCAATCTCGACGTGCTGTTCGAGGCTGACGTTATTGACTTCGAAACAGATGGCCGTGCGAAGCGACCGGTCTTAGCACATGAGACTGTGTTTGTCTAGCCGATCGTCTTCGAATCCGAGGTCGTCTATCACGACGACCGGGACTCTCCCGCGTCCACGTAGTCCTGCGGGGTGGATCACCGGTCTCGGAAGGGACACTGTCCGCATAATACTCCTATGCTATGTACGTGACTGCAGGATACCATATGGACGTACTCACATACTGATTCTTGGACGAGGGTGACTTGGGGTAGGAGCCCGTTACTCCGGAAGGGATACCCCGATTGCTGGAGGGTGCAGACGTGACCGGGGGAGAAGTATCCCCAGGTCGGGTGTCGGGGAGGTGCTTTCACACCAATTTGGCCTACCAACGCTGACTACATAACAGTTCCTGTCAATCACTAGATTGCGCCCGATATAAGCATGTCTTAAACACTTCTTAAACTGGGTAACGTAAGACTAAACGTGACAGTCAAACTTTTATAGATTGGTTGCGAAGGTAGTGCAAGACACGCGGCACACAGAAAGGGCCTTACACGGGGGGTTGCCCACAAGCACACCCCGCTGTTAGGTGATGGGTCACGGCGACCTATAAACGTTCTGTGGGGCGGGTGTTGGGGAAGACAAAACTATGGAAATCAGCAACTTAGTAAGCGACGATAGGGCGGTTTCACCAGTCATAGGGGTCATATTGATGGTCGCTATCACCGTGATCCTGGCGGCCGTGATCGGCACCTTCGTCCTCGGTCTTGGCGAGCAGGTACAGTCGAGTCCGCAGGCGGGTGTGTCCTTCAGTGTAAGTTCGAGTACCGTCACTTCGACGTGGGTTTCTGAAGGAAATGTCGACACCGGAATCGGGCTTACCATCTCCGGAGGCGGCGCTTGTAGCCCTGATGGCGACAGTGCCCTATCGTCGGTTGGTGATTCAGAAAAAATCAGCAGTTGTACTAATGGCGACACCATCACCATCACAGGAACCACGCCGGGTGGAACTGAAGGTGTGGTCGCCCAGTACACGTACGAGGGCTAATCCAACCCTGACTTCACATCACAAATAACACAAACACTAACCCAAACACAAACCAATGCAACTCAAAGAACTTTTAACGGAAAAACGCGCTGTTTCCCCGGTCATCGGGGTCATATTGATGGTCGCTATCACCGTGATCCTGGCGGCCGTTATCGGGACGTTCGTCCTCGGACTGGGCGACCAAGTTGAGTCGAGTCCACAGGCTGGTGTGAGCTTCAGTGAAAATAGTGGTTCGGTGACCATGACGTGGGTCTCAGAAGGGAACGTCGATACAAGCAAGGGTCTTAACGTCACCAAATGTGACGGGACGCTCGATTTCAGCCTGAAAGCTGTTGGCCAAACGGTCAAAGACAGCACCTGTTCAAATGGTGACACCGTCACCGTGACCGGAAATACCACCGGCGGAGCCAATGGCGTCGTCTCGCAGTACACCTACGAAAACTAACTGATCCGTGCGGTTTTTTATTTGAGGTGGGCTAAACTGTAGGAGCACCCGCTGTGACGAACAGTCGCTCGCTAGAACGTACGCCCACCCGAGCGTCGCCGACACCTGGGATATCGTCACCCAGTACTGGGCGGCAACCCGTCACGGCCCCAACGCGGGCGCCACCGCTGTCGCCCGCAAACTCGACATTCCCCGTGGGCGTGTCCGTCCGTGGCTCGACGGTGGAAAACCCGATGCTGTCCACGGCATCGAGACCGCGAGAGACAACGGCTGGCTCACCCCCGAGTGGCGAAGCGAGACGCTCGCGGCACTGAACTTCTGTGTTGCCTGGGTGGCCAGCGGCGGGAGCATCGACAGCCGACGCTACGTCCCTGCTTTCACCACTACCGACCGGACGCACTCGGATCTAACCCGCGCGCTCGCCCGCCTGGGCCTCGACACGGAGCCACGCCATGCAGCGGACGCCGGTCGCGCGACCGAGTACGTCCCAACGTCCGATGGGAGCGTCTTCGGCCGGGTTCACACTGTAATGGGCGCTCCGGTGGGAGCAAAATCCGAACGTCAATCACCGTCGTTGCCCGCGTACTTGGATCATCAAGACTGTCCCCATCATATTCGACTGGATTTTGCCCGCGTCGTCGTCCGCAACAGGGGTACCCCACGCCTCGATCGGCCAAGCACGCCCGTCCAAATAAGCGAGGAACGCACATCGGACTATCGGCAGTCGCTCCGCCAGCTATTTGCGGCGGTCGTGGGCGATGGCGACACGATCCGCGGGAGCGAATCCAGTGATGTTACTCTCTTGACCGAGCGGGCCGCGGGCGTGCTTTGTGCGCCTCCAACGTTCGGAACTTACCTCGACTGAGCGGCTGTCCCTTTTCCCCTAACCGTGTTGCGGTAACTCCAACATATATACAAATCTTGGATTTCACGTTCCCTCCAGATTTTAGCTGTGGGAATCAAGTGATACGGGACGCCACTACCCAGTAACCTCGTCACGCCGGTCCGGAAAGGGCTGCGCCATTGTAGGGGCCCCGTCCGGGCACCTCACCTACGAACCGCCGTCAGGCGGACCGGTGCCGTGGGGTGGTGCTTCCCAGTCATTACTGTCCGATCATGAGCCAGAACCCATCCGGCTCTAGCGACGGCGACACCCTCGGGTCCCGCCAGAGTTTCTTTGACGTGGAAAACGGTGGCTACCAAACCACCGAGGGCGAGGAGACCGCCGTCGGCCACGTCGAAAAGCCAGGCATCACCTGGAAGAGTTACTTTGCGGGGACGATCCTCCGCCAGAATCCCGATGCCGACCTGTACTGTCCGGTGTGTGCCTACAAAGTCCCCGAGGATCAGCAGCGCCACGTAGAGATATCGGACCCCGAGGACTACGTCCCAACCGCCGAGGTCAAGCGGCAGCGCGAACCTCAAACGCCCGATGTGATAGCGAACTGATCGAGTGGACCGAAACGCGGTACACCGATCACAGACGGCATCGTTACTGCCAGGAGTGCTCCACGATAGTCTGGGCGGGATTCTATCTGACGTACCGCGCGAGTCATTCCTCGCGGTCGTCGACGAGGACCTGGCGGCGGTCGGGCACGTCCCACCCGGCCTCAAGCGTGACCTTCGCGACGCTGCGGACGCCCGAAAACAGAAAGGAGTCTCGGATCAGTCGAACGTCGAACAGCTCCTCGTCGACCTCGAACACGGGCTCGACGACTGATACTGGGCCCTGATTTGTTCGATGCCGGCTCGTAGTTCCGATCAGCCAAGTCCGCGATCTCCCCAGGCTGGGGTTGTTCCTGATCGTGTTTGCGGCGACTGCGCTCGCGATCCGCAGTCCTTTCTCTCGGACGTGATCCCCAACGACATTCAGGGCACGGGGCTCGGGATGGTTCGCACCACGTCGGCAACTTTCGGCGTAGCGGGCCCGGTCCTATTTGGGGGGCTTGCCGATCTGGGGTACTTCCACGAAGGCTACGTCCTGCTGTTCGTGATTCTGCTCGTCGTGATCGGGCTCACCCTCCGCCTTCCCAAGCCGACAGCATGATGCTATGCGACAAACGAAGGATTGTAGCAGAAACCATTGGAAGTTTCGAGATTGGGTGACAGCTTCGAAAACACGTCAGCTACCCATCTTAATCGTCGGGATTGACTGGCCATTTATATTTTGACTTGATTTTCCCTCCCTCCCTCCACTGCCAGTAGTAGTAGCGATTCTCGTTGATCTCCTTGATCGTGATCGTGGCTTTCGCAGGGACGTCGTCCGGGAGGTCATCCGATCGCTCCTTCTCCTCGTCTTGGTCTGCATCCTTCTCGAGACGAGCCTCCTGTTGCTTGTACTCGGCTAGCGCCTCGGCATATGTGACAATGTCTCGGAGCTGCTTCGATGCTGACTCATTGAGTGTGTTGACGATTTCCGTCGGGAGGTTCACCGGTGGGGTTGGTGGTTTGTAGGACATTGGCTGCCCTCGTGGTAACCAACAGTACCCGCTATTCTACAGTTCTGTAGGTTAAGGCGAGGCCCAGATTTCTCGGGAATCGGCTGTAGCCTCACCGCTGGTACTGTATCCTCCTGCCCGGTCACGTCGACGTAGACGAGGATGACCTCTGCAAGCGAGCGACGAAGTATGGCCTTAAAGACGATACCGATGCCTGGCTCCGCTACATCGGAACGCACGGCGAGATCGCGCGGCTCATCGCGGGGATGAACATCGAACTACACGTCGACGGTCACCGGGGTGACATCACGCTCCGTCGGGCCGTCCGGACGCTGGCGGCGTATTAGGACGCTGACGAGGTCACCCCTCGTACTGTCCGCCCCGTTGCACGGATGGCACTCGAACATCGCCTCCAGCGACTCCCGTTCGAGGAGGAAGAGCAGGACGTGTTGAGCGTCTATCACGACGTGCGCCGTGAGGTCGGACTCGAAGACTGATTCCCCGTCGGACCCGTTTTCCCGCCGTTCGTCGCGACCATCGACGCTGACAGCGGTCCACTGTTGGTGATTGGACTACACTTATTATGGATGCTAGACAAATGAGGTGAGGGAACATGTACCACGGTACTGGGTGCCGTGGGCTCGTTCCCGGAGATAACAGCATGCCAGAGTACGATTTCGGCGGCAAGGTGGCGTTCGTCACCGGTGCCGCACGCGGACAGGGCGAATCGCACGCACAGTACTACGCGAAACACGGCGCCGACGTCGTCGTCACCGACGTTGGACAGAACATCGATCACGTCCCCTACGACATGGGGACGAGCGAGGGACTCGAAGAGACGGCACGCCTCGTCGAGGAGGAAGGGCAGGACGCCCTCGCCATCCAGATGGACGTCCGCGACGAGGATCAGGTCGAGGCCGCCGTCGACGACGCCCTGAGCGAGTTCGGCAAGATCGATTTCCTCGCGAACAACGCCGGCCACTGGCCGGCGTCGGACATGACTGAGATGGACGAAGCGCAGTGGGACGCCGTTATCGATACGCTCCTGAAGGGGGTCTGGCTGTGCAGCAAGCACGTCGGTCAACACTTCATCGAGCGGAACGATGGCGGGAAAATCGTCTCCACCTCGTCGACAGCCGGGCTCGTCGGCGCGCCCGGCGCGGGCCACTATACCGCCGGGAAACACGGCGTAATTGGTCTCACGAAGACGCTCGCACTCGAACTCGCCGAGTACGACGTGAACGTCAACGCGGTCTGTCCCACTGCCCTTGACAGTCCAGGAATGCAGAAGTACCTGGAGGCCTACGGTCCGGAGATGCTCGAAGAAATGGGCGAGTTGACCGGGCCGATGAACGTCTTCGAACCGGGGGAGATGATCGAACCGAAGGACATCAGTGAGGCCTACATGTGGCTCTCGAGTGATGCCGCCCGCTACGTCACCGGCATTGCACTCCCCGTCGACGCTGCGGCGACTGCAAAGTAGCGAACCCGGTGCTCTGGGGTCCCCCCAGGGTAGTTCCGGGGTTTCATCGTCCCAGTGCGACGCCAGTCCGATAGCCGTTACCACGCCAGTGACGAAGGCGACGTCGAAGACGTGACCGAGTAGCGCAGTCGGCAACGTGAACTCAAAAAGACGAAAGAGCAGATGGAATTCGCTCTCGATTCCACCGATACCATCGTCTGGGAGTGGATCGTCGAAGCCGATCAGACGACTTTCCATCCATCTGAAACAGAGCTCGAGATCGTCCTGCGACTGTGTGTTCTCGTCGACGACCTGTCGGTCGCGAACGTCGCCCGTTCGGCCACCGTCCGGAGCAGGCTTCCGCAGGCCACTGAGCCGCTCGTGGAGCAGTTCCTCGACCGGATGGCCTATCCGGCAACAGACAGTGGACCTCGCGGCGCTCGCGATGGTCGTACTGGTTCCGATGACTCGTTTCATTCAAGAACTCCTCTCCGAGTAATGTTGCTCTGAACCACCAAAGAGAATCTATCAATATTGTGTATTCCGGGAAATACTTTTGACGCTACCACACCAATTCCGTGATATGAGCGACACGTTTGTGGTCGCCGGCGGTGACGCCGCGGGGATGAGCGCCGTAAGTAAGCCAAGCGCCAGGACCCGGAGTTGGACGTCGTCGTCTTCGAGAAGGGCAAGTGGGAGTCCTGCGCCGCCTGCGGGATGCCTTACTACCTCAAGGGCGAGGTCGAGGACCTGGGGGACCTCGTCGCCGTGACGCCCGAGGGGTTCCACGAGGAGCGCAACGTCGACCTCCGGACCGGCCACGAGGTCGCCGGTATCGACCCCGAAGGCCAAACCGGTACCATCCCGGTGGTGCGGAGCTTACGGTCACGCTGGTGGCCAACCGGGATTCCGGTCGGCTACTGGGCGGGAGCGTGGTCGGCCGAGAAGGCGCGAAGCGCATCAAGACGGTCGCGACGGCGCTCACGGCCGGTATGACGGTGAATGAACTCCGGGACGCTGACCAGGCATACGCGCCGCCGTTCAGCCCCGTCTGGGACCCCATGCTCACGGCGCCGAAAGTTCTCGAGGGGGAGTTGGGAAGCGAATGAGCAACATAAGTCCCTCTGCGTACGTTCGAGCACACCGTGAGGATGTGATCTCGCTTGCCCTTGACCTGCTTGCAATCGACACGGCAAATCCGCCGGGCGACACCCGCGAGATCGTCAGCGAGATCGAGCGGTTCCTCGAGCCATTGTCAGTCGACGTTGAGCGTGTCGTGGTCGATCCGGCGAAACCGAACCTCCTCGTACGGGTTCCAGGGCAGGCGGACCAGACGCTGTTGTACAACGGACATCTCGACACGGTACCGTTCGATGCTGACGCGTGGACACTCGATCCCCTCGGCGAACACGTCGATGACCGAGTTTACGGTCGTGGCGCGACCGACATGAAAGGGGCTGTGGCGTCGATGCTGTTCGCAATCCAGGCCTTTGCAGCTACCGACACCGATCCGCCCGTAGCTCTCCTGTTCGCTTTCGTTAGCGACGAGGAAGTAGGTGGTGACGCCGGGCTGCTGGCGCTGCTGGAGGACGGTCAACTCGACGCAGATGCGTGCTTGATAGGCGAACCGACCTGTGAGGCAAGCCGGCACTCAGTGACGGTTGCCGATCGGGGGAGCATCTGGTTGACGCTCGAAGCGAGTGGTGAGGGGGCCCACGGCTCACGCCCACCACTCGGCGTGAATGCGATCGACCGACTCTACGACGCGGTTGAGACCATGCGAAAACGGTTCGGCTCTAAGCGACTCGAGATAGCCGCCGACGTCGTTCCGATCATCGAGGAATCGGTCGAGTATTACGCCCCGTCGATGGGCGAGGATGTCGCTCGCGAACTGTTCTGGTACCCCTCTATCAATCTCGGCATCCTCGAAGGTGGCGACGCCATCAATAGCGTCCCGCAGTCTGCCCGCGCTGAGGTCGACGTGCGGCTGGCAGCTGGTGTCCACACTCCCGACGTGCTCGCAGGGATTCGGGAGTGCGTTGCCGACTGCGAGGGAATCACGATTGCGGATGTATCCTGGAGTGTCGGCACCGCCGAGGCGCCCGACAGCCCGCTCATCGAAGCCGTCGCGTCGACGGCAGCGGCTGTCACGGATACGCGTGTCTACCGCCGGAGTGCTACGGGCGGCGGTGACGCGAAGAAGCTCCGGAATGCGGGCATCCCAACCGTCGAATTTGCGCTCGGAACCGATACCGTCCATGCACCCGACGAGTACGTCCCAGTCGACGTGGTCGTCGACAATGCAGTCGTCTACACACAACTTCCAGCCGCGTGGCGGTCCCAGATCGATCAGTAGCGAACCTCCGACACGATTGACCTGCCATCAGGTCGTCTCTGGTGGCAGCCAGTTTGTCGAGAAAGACTTAGGTGGTTGTATTGTGTACTTGTGGGTATGAAGAACAATATTAGTGTAACAGACCGGCGGATTCGAATTGGTGCCGGACTCGCAGTGGGGCTCATCGGTCTGGCCACACTCGGCGACCTCCTGGAATTCGGGATGGCGGTCAGCGTAGTCCTGTCTGCTGTGGCCCTCATCCTCATCGGGACTGGACTCATTCGAGTGTGTCCGCTGTATCGCCTGCTGGGCGTTGATACGGCTCGACCCTGAAAGCGATGGAGCGGTTCCAGAACACTGGCCAGCCCGACTGGGACTGGTGGAGCAAGCTCTGGCCGATGCCCGGTGCGACCCTCCGGAAACTCAACGTCGGGGCTGGCGAATCAGTCGCCGAAGTGGGATGCGGAAGCGGATACTTCGCGCTGCCGGCCGCCGGCATCGTCGAACCCGAATCGGTGTACGCGCTGGACCTCGATGAGGAACTACTCGCCGAACTGGACCACCTCACAGACCAGCAAAACATCGAAAACGTCGTCCCAATTAACGGCGACGCGCGTAACCTGCCCGCAGTACTTCCCGAACGTGTCGACACAGTAGTCGTAGCAAACACGTTCCACGGCATCGACGATCAAGCAGGGTTCGTCCAGAATACGTTCGACGCAATCGAACCTGATGGCTCTCTGGTACTCATCAACTGGCACGAGCGGCCGCGCGAAACGACGACTGTCGCGGGTGAGCCCCGTGGGCCCCCGACTGAGCTTCGAATGACGCCCGGAGAAACCGAAGAGACAGTGTGCTCGGCGTCGGCGTTCGTGTTCGATCGGCAGATCGATCTCCCGCCGTACCACTACGGGCTCCTGTTCGAGCGATAAGCACACCCACTGTCCTGTGAGTCTCCGGCTACCGCTCGCTGACTGTTCCGCTTTCGGTTTTTCAGAATCTTGGAACTAACATACAATACTAATACGATTTACCTCCAACTACCGCCTGTGAGAGATCTATGACTGACATCGAACCTGACGAAACCGTCGATTCCAGAGGCGCAGCCTGCCCTGGTCCATTGATGGATCTCATCGGAAAGATCCGGAGTGCCGAATCCGGCGACGTGATCCGGCTGCTGAGCGACAACGACCAGTCACTCACTGACGTCCCCGAGTGGGCGGAAGAAGCCGGCAACGAGCTCCTCGCGGTCGAAGAGTTCGACGATCACAACGCGTTCTACGTGGAGAAAGCATGACCGAGCACGTCGTCATCGTCGGCGCCGGGACCGGCGGTACCGTCCTCGCGAACGACCTCGCCGACCGACTCGAACCCGAACTCGACGCCGGCGACGTCCGTGTCACACTCATCAACGACGACCCCGAGCATGTCTACAAGCCGGTCTGGCTGTACGTGCCGTTCGGCCAGCGCGAACTCGACGACGGTCGTCGCCCGCTCGACGACCTCGTCGACGACGCAATCGACCTCCGGATCGACCGCGTGTCCGACATCGACACGGAGGCCCAGCAACTGGAGAGCATGGAGGGCAGCGACGTCATCGAGTACGATTACCTCGTGCTGGCGACCGGGTCGACGCTGGAGCCCGACCAGATTCCGGGCCTTACGGAAGGCGGTCACAACTACTACAGCGAGTCGGGCGCGACCGAGTTGCGCGACGAACTGCTGGAGTTCACCGAGGGTGACCTCGTGTTGAGCGTCATCGGGACGACCCATATGTGTCCGGCGGCGCCACTGGAGTTCGTCTTCATGGCCGACGACTGGCTCCGCGAGCGCGGCCTCCGCGAGGACGTCGATATCACGTACACGTACCCGATCCAGCGCGTCCACGGCAACCCCCACATCGCTGAGTGGGCCCGCCCAATCATGGAGGAACGGGACATCTAGGTGGAGACGTTCTTCAACGCCGAGTCGATCGATCCGGAGGCGGAGACCATCACGTCGATGGAGGGGAGCGAACTCGACTACGACCTCCTCGTGACGATTCCGCCCCACGGCGGCGTCGACCTCATCGAGGAGGCAGGGCTCGGCGACGATGGCTGGGTCGACGTCGACAGGCACACACTCGAATCCAGGGCCGCCGAGAACGTCTACGCGCTCGGGGACACCGCCGACACCGGCGTTCCGAACGCGGGCAGCGTCGCCCACTACCAGGCCGGCGTCGTCGGCCAGCGCCTCGCCAGCGAGATCCGCGGCCGACCGGCGACCGCGACCTACGACGGGAAGACGCTGTGTTTCATCGAGACGGGGATGGACGCGGCGTCATTCGTCGAGTTCGACTACGAGAACCCGCCGTCGCCGGCGCCGCCCTCGGAGAAACTCCACTGGTCGAAGCTGGCGTACAACGAGGCCTATTGGCTGACTGCACGAGGACTGCTCTGATCATGTCTGAATCGCAGAACCCTGAGCCGACCGACCTCGAGTCGGTGATCGAACAGAACCCCGAGGCCGTCGCCGAGTTCGTGGAGCACCTCGACGCCGTCAACGAGCTACTGGACGTGCTCTCGCTGGGCGAGAGCGCGCTCGACGACGAGATGGTCCGGGAGCTCTCGGCCACGGGGTCGACGCTAGCGGAGTCCGCCGACGGGCTGGCGACCGACGAGACCGTAGCGCTGGCCGAAACGGTTGGGAAGAACGGCGACGAACTGCGTGAGGCGCTCGATACGTTGCTCGCGCTTCAGCGCAGCGGGACGCTGGACGACCTGGCCGAGTTCGCGGAAGTCGGGTCGCTGGCGGCCGCGGCGCTCGACGACGAGATGGTCACGTCACTGGCCGGCACCGGTGCCGAGATCGGCGAGATCGCGCAGACGGCCGCGGACGACGATGCTCGTGACGGCATCCAAACTCTGTTGGAAAGCGTCGGTGAAGCAGAGCAGAGCTCTCCCGAGCAGGTCGGGGCCGTCGGCCTGCTTCGCGGACTCCGTGATCCGGACGTCCAGTACGGGCTGGGCTACCTGCTGGCGCTTGCAGGTGCGCTCGGCCGTGCGCAATCTACCGAGAAGCCACACTAACCGATAGCTTCGGTCGGGCCACTCTCCCAGTGGATAAAGACGGGAGAGCGTCCGAGTCAAATTGTATTGTATAGTTATCCCAAGACTATTAAACATACACTGCGTAGAATCCAGTAATGGCAACACAGACAGCGGTGACGGACCGAGTGGTTTCGCTCGGTGACGACGACATCGAAACGGTCGTCGAAGACACAAGCGTCGCGCTCGTGGAGTTCTACACGGAGTGGTGTGGCACCTGCAAACGAATGAAGCCGGTTCTCGAAGATCTCGCGGAAGAAACTGACGCGACGATCCTGACGATTGACATCGAATCGAACCTCGAAACGGCAATCGAATTCGGTGCCCAGAGCACGCCCACGTTCGTCCTGTTCGTCGACGGGCAACCGGTGAAACAACTTCGTGGCGGCCAGAACGAACAGACCCTCCGCGACCTGATCGCCCAGTATAGCGACTAATTCACCGAAAAGAAGATGACCCCGAGAGAACTTCGCGCTGACACGCCCGCACTAGACGAAGACGTCTACCTGAATTTCGGTGCTCATGGTCCGAGCCCACGGTACGTTGTCAAGGCGGCAGACGAGTTCGTACGGTCACACGAGTTCGAGACGAGCACGCGAAACGATCCGTACGAGGTAGCATTCGACGCCTACGACCGCGCGCGGGAGCGCGTCGCCACCTTTGTCGGTGCGGACGCCGACGAGATCGCTCTCACCGAGAGCACGACCGTGGGCATCAACGCTGTCGCGACCGCGATCGATTGGGAGCCCGGCGATACCGTCGTTCGAACTGACGTCGAACACCCAGCCGGAACGCTTCCGTGGCAACGCCTAGAACAGGAGGGCGTCGAGGTACGCGTCGTCGAGACTGCGGACGGCCGCGTCGATCTCGCCTCCTTTGCCGAGGCCGTCGCCGACGCGCGCCTGGCCTGTTTCAGCGCCGTGACTTGGACGCATGGCACCCGGTTGCCAGTCGCCGATCTCGTCGACATCGCTCACGAGGCTGGCGCGTTCGCGCTCGTTGACGCTGTACAGGTGCCGGGACAGCTCCCGATGGACGTCGACGAGTGGGGGGCGGACGCCGTCGCAGCGGCTGGCCACAAGTGGCTCCTGGGGCTGTGGGGCGGCGGGTTCCTCTACGTCGACGCCCAGGCTGCTGACTCCCTGCTGCCGACCACAGTTGGCTACCGAAGTGTCGAAACGCCGACTGCAGATCCCTACGAGTTTGCAGTTGGTGCTCGCCGATTCGAGGTCGGTTCTGCCAACCCGGCGCCACACGTCGCTCTGGCGGAGGCCATCGAGGCGATCGACGAGGTCGGCGTCGACCGTATCGCCGACCGGATTCAGGAATTAGCCGGTCAGCTCGCCGCTGGCGTCCCAGACGACAGGCTTCTCAGTCCTGCAGACCCCGAATCGGGACTCGTGACCATCGATGTGGATGACCCCGAAGCGACGGTCGATCGACTCGCGTCGGAGGGGATCGTCGTTCGGGCGTTGCCAACGCCGGATGCCATCCGCGCGTCGGTCCACGCGGTCAACACTCGCGCCGAGGTCGAGGCGCTACTGGACACCCTCGAATCGGAGTGGACCTGAAGTGACCACCGTTTCCGCTTCCCTCCGCTACGATAGTGTATCAGAGTCGACTCGTTGAAACCGGACGGCGCTGCTGGAGTGACCGTCGGTGGGATACCTCTATCGGGAAGAAGTTCTCTCTGCTTCAGTCGACCTGTACGCGACCGCTATTGTCGATGACGACGTCGTGACCACGATACGCGAATCGAACATCGAGGGCAGACGTCGTCGAATCCTCAACCAACCGTGTTACTGCATCCGGATCGACGACCTCGGCTAGCGGCGGATCGAGTGTGACCGGCTCGACGCCCTCTGCCTCCGCGACGACATCGACAATCTGGGGAATCGGATTCTCGAGGTTATTCATCGGAGGTTAGACGAGGAGCTGGATGTCGGCGTCAGCCATGTCCTGGAGTGCCGTCGCCTTCCTCCTGGTGGACGAGTTCGACGCCCTCGGTGCCGGACGCCCAACCGTCGATGTCACTCACATTCCCCGGATCGGTCGCCAACACTTCGAGAACATCACCTTCGGCGAGGGCATCGATGGCGGACTTCGTCTTCACAACTGGCATGGGGCACCATGCACCTTTCACGTCGAGCGTCTCTGGGCCGGGGATGGGCGTCTACCGAATGTGGCGCGACTCCGGCTACGCCGTCGGCGCGGTCCTAATCGGACTCTCGAGGGAGTTCGTGAATACGGCAGCCGCGTTCTACGTGACAGTCGGCCTGCTGTTCGCGTCAGGTGCAGTGGTGTACGTGTGGATGGAGGAGACGCATCTCGAATTCGGTACGCATGAGTCGCCTGCACCTGCGAGAGTCGGAATGGGGAAAGGCGTAAGGAAGGCTGAAGACTCCGTGACGGCCCGCGCTCGTGGGCTCCACAGGCAATCTGAGAACTGGCTCAAGCTGCCGACGCTCAGCGATCTCGGGACCCTGATGGCGTCTCTCTCAGACTGCTCGGGGCGGCGGAACGAGGAATACGTTCCCCGTCGCCTGTGCGACAATCTCCTCTGAAACGCTGCCCAACAGGAGTCGCCGGATACGGCTTCGTCCCTTCGACCCGACGAGGATTGTCGACGGCGTTACGTCTGCTTCGACGGCGAGGATTTCGTCAGCAGGATCGCCGTGCCGGACCTCGATGCGTGTTTCGATGTCCCAGTGTTCTAGCGTACTCGCGTACTCGGTCAGTTGCTCCCGTGGGCTGGCATCGGCGTCGACGTCTTCGTCTTTCGGCGACTGCACGTGAACGAGCGTGGCTTCCTCGGTCGCATGACGGAGGTACGAGAAGGCGTCGAACGCCCGGTCGGCGTGTTCGGAGAAGTCCGTCGCAAAGAGCACCCGCTGGAAGAGATGTTCTCGGAGAACCCCGGGGTCGTCGGTCCCCCGCTCGATGCGGTTGACCAGTAACGGAACGACGGTCGTCCGCGCAAGGTTGCGGGCGGTTGAGCCGATGATACGATTTTCGAGCGGGCTCTGGCCCCGGGAGCCGACGACCGCGAGGTCGGCGTGGACGGTTTCAGCGATACCGTTGATACGCCGATAGGGGGTCCCACGGACGACGTGGGCCTTGACGTCGAACCCAGCGGACTCGATTACCGTCCGATACTGGTCGAGCGCCTGTTGGCGTCGCTCCTCGAAATTCACGCCGGGCATTCCGGAGTGGACGTTCGCCGGGACGACTGTCACGAGGTGGATCGTCTCAACGCCGATACGTCCCAGGCACTCGAGGCAGGTTTCGTTCTCTATTGCGGCCTCGCTCGCAGCCGACAGGTCGGTCGCGCACAGGGCCCTCATATCGGGTACTAGTCGTGTGCCGACAACATGGTTTTGCTCAACAGGTGAGCACTGCCGTGGTGTTAGTCTGCATTGCACCGGCTGCTCTCCGGAGCTGCCTTGGCGAATATGTTCTCTCTAAGTTATCAGAACTCCCCTCGTGGTTACCCGAATATAGTATTGTGCCATAATCCCAAAACTGTTTTGTACTCTGGTCAGCTACGTAGATTTGCGCAGAAAAGTATGAAACGGACAAGTCTAACCGTCATAGGAGAGGTAGCATACAATGATCGGTGTTGAATCGCTGGGCGGATGGGGACAGGCAGCGACCGTTATCGGAATCGTGCTACTGGAGGCAGTCGTGCTCTACGTCGGGTATGGAGCACTTGAGAAGCTCGTCGGCTCGAAGATCATTGCCGCAATTCGGGGTGACCAGTGATGGAGATCTTCGGTATCGCTGCATCACTACTCGTGATGTTCACCGGGTTTGGCCTGCTCATCGGACTCTTGTTCGGGTTTTTCGGCATGGGTGGATCGTTCCTCGTCACGCCAGCGCTGCTCGTGATGGGATACAAAACCGACGTAGCCGTCGCGTCCGGACTCGCCTTCGTGTTCGGAACGTCCGTCATCGCGACGCTGAAACACCGAGATCTCGGTCAGGTCGACTACAAGCTCGGGGTACTGATGATCGCCGGTACCACGGCAGGCATCGAAGTCGGCAAGGAGGGACTCCATCTACTGCAGGACCTCGGCCTGGCAGATACCGTGGTCAGCGTTGCCTACGTCGGCCTACTCGGTGGCATCGGCCTGTTCGTTACGCGCCAGGCGCTCAAAGACGATGGCGGCGGCGGCATCAGCCACGACGCCGACGTTGACGGTGAGCTAGACGCGGACGATATCCCCGACATCGCGAAAAAGATCCAGTCGTACCGGGTTCCGCCGATGATGACGCTTCGCGGCGGCGTGACGGTCTCGCTGTGGATGATCCTTGCCGTCGCGTTCGCCACGGGGCTGTTGTCCGGCTTCCTCGGTGTGGGTGGCGGCTTCATCCGGATGCCTGCCCTGTTCTACCTTGTGGGTATACCCGTGCCCGTCGCAGTCGGGACCGACCTGTTCGAAATCGTCTTCTCCGGCGGCATCGGGAGCTTCCTCTACGCACTCGATGGGGCAGTCGATCTCGCGATCGTCGCACCGTTGCTTGCAGGAAGCGCCCTTGGGGCCCGGATCGGCGCTGCGGCGACAAGTATCGTCGACGAGGACGAGATCAAGGTGTACTTCGGCGTGATGCTCCTGCTGGGAGCGATTGCCGTCGCCGTGCGCAAAATCGGCGGTGTCATCGAGATGCCCGTTCTTGACACAGTCGCACTGGTCATCATCCTCGGTGCAGCACTCCTGGTTAGTAGTGCGGTCGTTTACAGTTCCATCCAGGAGCTTCGGACGACGTCTGCCGACACTGATTCCATTACCGCTGACTGACGGACTCTCCTGCTGTTTCCGTCACAGCACAGACGTCTTTGTCCGGCCGAGATTTTTGTTTTCCCTCTGCTTTGATCACGGGTTCGTACAGAATTGTGAATTCTATACACAAATCTTATAACAGTCCAGCACGTACATATACGTGATAATAATGCCAGATTCGATGTCTGAACAACTCCGTCGAGATATGGAGTGCGAGGGACTGCTTGCGTGCTTCCACGGTCTCAAAGAACTCGACAAGGAGTGCTTCCGGGCGCTCGTCGATGCCGAGGAGCCGTTGACTGTCGACGAAATCGCCGAGGCGGTCGATCGTGAACGGTCGACTGCGTACCGGGCCGTCCAGCGCCTCCTCCAGACGGGATTCATCAAGAAGGAACAGGTCAACTACGAGAGGGGGGGGTACTACCACGTCTACTCGCGGACGGACCCGTCGCAGATCACCGACGACATGCAGCGGCTGCTCAACGATTGGTACGCGAAGATGGGCCAGCTCATTCAGGAGTTCGAAAACAAGTACGAGCAGTCCGACACCTCAGCTCCCGCTGCTGAAAGCTAACTCTCTGCAGTTTTCTGTATCAGATCTCACCCGTTTCGATGGTGAGCTGGGATTCCTGTAGCACAGAGGTACCTGCGGAGGCGCGGGCGAATTTTATTGGTTAGTATTGTGCTTACCACACAAAACCCTTAATTGCCGCCGGTGCGTACGTACTCGTGATGGCAACCGATACTGCATCCGACGCTGACACCGCTACTACGAGTGAACCGCTTAACATCAACGGCCAGTCCCAACTTGATGAGGTCGTCGCCGAGCACGATGTCGTCCTCACGGACTTCTACGCCGACTGGTGTGGTCCGTGCCAGATGCTCGAACCTGTCGTCGAGCGCCTGGCCGCGGAAACTGATGCAGCCGTCGCCAAGGTCGACGTCGACGCGAACCAGCAACTCGCCAGCGCATACGGCGTTCGGGGCGTCCCAACCCTGGTTCTGTTTTCCAACGGCGAGCAGGTCGAAGAGATCGTCGGGGTGCAGGGTGAAGAGCAACTGCGCTCCTTGATCGGGGGGTACACCGAGTAAATGGTTGAGGACAGACAGGATCTCGTCATCGCCGGATCCGGAGTCGCCGGTCTCTCGGCGGCCGTGTACGCTGCCCGGGCCGATCTTGACCCCCTCGTTCTCGAGGGCGACCAACCGGGCGGGCAGCTCACACTGACGACCGCTGTCGAGAATTACCTCGGATTCCCCGACGGCGTCGGCGGCATGGAACTGATCCAGCGGGGGAAGGAGCAGGCCGAGCAGTTCGGCGCGGAGTTCCGACACGGCCGCATCGAAGACGCGACTGTGAACGACCAACCCCTCGAGCTGTCGCTGTCGACCGGAGACACGATCTACACACGGTCGCTGATCGTCGCGAGCGGCGCGAGCGCCCGTTGGGTCGGCGCCGAGAACGAGGATGAATTGATGGGTCACGGACTGTCGACGTGTGCGACCTGTGACGGCGCGTTCCACCGCGGCGACGACGTGCTCGTCGTTGGTGGCGGCGACAGCGCGATGGAGGAAGCGTTGTTCCTCGCGAAATTCGCCGACTCCGTGACGGTCGTTCACCGCCGCGAGGAACTGCGTGCGTCCGAGATCATGGCCGACCGGGCTCGCGAACACGACGACATCCAGTTCCGCTGGAACACGGAACTCGAAGCCATCCACGGCTCCAAAGAGGAGAGCGTTACCGGCGCCACGCTCGTCTCACATCCCGAGGGGTATCCCAGAGAGAAAGCCGAGTCCGGGATCGACGTTAAGCGGGAGACCACCGAGGTCGGCGGCGTGTTCTACGCTGTTGGCCACACGCCGAACACGCAGTTCCTCGACGGTACCGGCGTCGAACGGGACGAGAGTGGCTACATCTTCACGCAAATCGACGACGCTGGTCGGCCCACAGCCCAGACGACTGTCGAGGGGGTGTTCGCGGCTGGTGATGTTGCTGACCCGCGCTACCGACAGGCGATCACGTCCGCCGGCACCGGGAGTATGGCTGCACTCGATACCGAGGAGTTTCTTGAGGCGCTTCAGGGCACAAGCAAGTCGGCCGCTCCAGCGACAGCCACACAGTAACAATCGGTCCCATGACCTTTAAGTTCAACCACCATCGAGGATAGCACTGTTGGCTCAGTCCTATTGATCGCATGTACCGGGATTGCCACCGCACAGCACGGCGGTGGTCACTCCGGTGGAATGGGTGGGCTGGGCGGCGGGATGAGTGGCTTCGGCTGGGGGCACCTCATCTGGTCGCTAATCTTGCTGAGTGTGGTACTTATCCTTGGCTATACAGCCTACGTACACGGACGTACACCGGCTACTGAGCGATCTGACACGGACACTGCACTGTCGACGCTACGCTCCCGGTACGCTCGTGGAGAGCTCTCCGAGGAGGAGTTCGAAGAGCGTCGTCGCCGGCTTGAGGAATAACTGGTGGGCAACTACCGGACCAGATCCAGTTCTTGTTTGACTACTCTTCCTGATTCGAATGACGGGATGAATTGGTTCGAGGACGTCGATGAGTGGCCGTTCGACTACTCCGTCCGAAGCGCTCGCGAACGACCTCGGGATCGTCCGACTCCCAGGCAGCGAGGTAGAACGCCGACCCGCTGGTGTCCAGCCCACAGTACCGGCCGACGACATATGCGATCGCCTCGGCCTCGACTTCCCGTTTCGATAGCTCTGTGTCGTCGTCGACGCCGAAGTGGAGCAAGGCGTGGGCGTACTCGTGAATCAGCGTCCGCGCGAGGTCGGCCTCCGTGACGAACGACGTGGCGCCACAAGCGCCACACGCGCCGGGCGGCTCGTACTGGTGGCCGCCGTCCATGTACTCGACGATCGTGCTAGCGCGAATGGTCTGGCACTCGGTGTAGACGTACTTTTTCGGGAGTTCTGGCGAGTGTTCCCTTCCGCTACAAACCCGCGAATTGTATAAAATAAATTTAATTTTTAGATACTTTTCCTCGACGTTCTCGGATAACGGTCGTAGCAACCCGGGCGCTCCAGTGACCCCCCGTTTGCCGCACGCCGAGCGCTCAATCCACCAGCGCGGCCTCCAGTAGCTGGAGCGGGTGCCGGATGTCGTAGCCGGTGCCGTGCTCCATCTGCATCGCACAGGTGGGACACTCCGTCATGCCGACCTCGCCCTCTGCAGCCCTCATGTGCTCGAACATCTCCGCGCCGATCTCCATGGAGTAGTCGTACTTCTCCGCCTTCCAGCCGTAGGTCCCTGAGATGCCCGAGCAGGAGTCGCCCACGTCCTCGACGGCGACGCCATTCACGTCGTCGAACGTCTCGATGGCCTGCCGCGCGAGCCCCTGGTTCCGGGCGTGGCAGGGCGCGTGGTAGGCGAGTTCCTCCCCGTCGAGCGAGGCGTCGGCCAGGGCACCGTCCAGATCTTCATGGATGCGGAGGTACTCCAACGCCTCGAATGTGTTCTCGGCCACGTCCTCGATGCCGTGGATATCGAAAAGTTCGGGGTACTCCTGGCGGAGCGACAGCGAGCACGACGTGCAGGAGGCGATGATGTCGGCGCCCTCGCCGATTGCGGCGACCAGTTCCTCGACGTTCTTCTCGGCGTGCCGGCGCGCGTCGGCCAACATCCCGTTGGCGAACATCGGCGTTCCCGAGCACTTCTGGGGCGGAATCATGACCTCGTAGCCAAACCGCTCGTACACCCGGACCATCGCCTTCCCAACCTCGGGTGTGTTGTAGTTGGAGTAGCAGCCGTGGAAGTAGGCGACGCGCTTCTCGGGGTTCTCTACCTGCGCGCCGCCCCGCTCGCGCCACCACTCCCGGAACGTCTCCTCCGCGAAGTCGGGGAACTCGCGCTCGCCTGTGATGCCGAGCAGTTTCTCGCCGGCCCACTGCGTCACGGAGAGGCCGGTGACGAAGTTCGCGAGCCGCGGCGTCTTGCTCGCGATGGCGGCGAAGAAGCGGTAGTTCGAGAGGATGCGGTTGCGGACGTACTCCGTCGAGAGTTTCTCCATCTGTTCCTCGACGAACTCGGACCGGGCCTCGTTGTGCATCTGCGAGAGCGGCACCGAGGACGGGCACGCCGAGTCACAGCGCATGCAGTTCGAGCAGTCGGTGATCGACTCGTCGATGTCGGCGTCCTGCTTACGTTTGAGCCGCCACTGCTCGGGCCCCTGGAACTTCGGGCCGGGGAACGAATCGTCAACCTCCGCGACCGGGCAGGAGGTCTCGCAGGTTGTGCACTTGTAACAGGAGTCCGCGCCGTCGCGCAGGTCGAGGGCCCCGGTGTCGAACACGTCGACGGCGTCGTAGTTCGACGGGTCGAGGTCCTCGCCCGCGGTGGATGCACCGCCGTCGGGCACCGCGGCCTCTGCCTCGGGTGTTGCGGCCGTCTCGTCCCCGATCGGATGGTCGGTCTCTGTCACCACCGACTCGTCGAGGTCCTCGGGCAGGTCGAACCGGTAATCCGGCCCGTAGACCGCGGGTTCCTCGTCGCGGCCGAGATGGGGGACGCCGGGGCCGGGATCGTCCCGGGACGGCTCGTCGGTACGGTCGTCGCGCGGCTCGTCACCGTCGGTGTGGTTGTGTTCTGTCATCGTGCCACCTCTGCTGCCGCCTCCCGCCCTGCGACCAGGCCTGTGGCGAGGGAGACGCCGCTGGCGGATTTCTCGCGGGCCACGTCGGCCCCGCCCAGCGTCGCGCCCGCGACGCGGACGTTGGGGAACTGCACCGCACCGTCGCCGTCGAGCGGTCGGAGCCGCTCGTCCGTGTCGACCCCGAACCGCGCGTACGGCTGATCGCCGAAAGCGTCGTCGACGTACCACTCGTAGCGCTCCGCGGGGTGAGGGACGTGACAGCCGAGGACGGGCTCACGGACGCCCTGACGGTCCGAATCGATGCCCTTCCCGACCAGCCCACCGGTCGCGAGCACGACCGCGTCGGCCGCGTACGGGACCTCGGTCCCCTTCCGGTCGACGAGGAGGGCTTCGAGGCGACCGCTCGCGGCGTCGGAACCGTCCACCTCGCCAGCGAGTTCGCGGCCCACGACCGGGACGCCGGTCTCATACCGGACGCTCGCGTCATCGAGGGCGTCGTAGAGGCGGTCGGCGAGGCGGAGTCCCGGCAGGCTCGGCGGGCCCATGGGAATTTCGAACACCTCGGCCCCGAGGTAGTCCGCGAGGTCGGCCCGGACCGCGGGCGCCTCGTCGTCGCCGAGGAACGCCGGGAACCCGACGCGGGCGTCCCCGCCGTCGACGGCGTCGAGGTGTGGATCGACGGCGTCGGCCAACGCCCGGCGCGCAGGCGTCCCGTCGATGGACTCGTCCAGGTCGAGCGCGCGGGCGAGCCGTGTCACCATGGCGCCGTCGCGGAACGCCGCCGGGAACGCAACCTCGGCGCCGACCACGGGGAACGGGACGCCCGCCGCTTCGAGTCGCGCGGCGACCTGCCGGGCGTCGAATTCTGTGAGCGACCGGAAGCCGACGACCAGCATCGGCCGGTCGTCGCTGGCCAGCCCCGCCGCGGCCGCCTCGGGGTAGCGCGCGGTCGGTTTCACTGTCCCGCCGAACGTCGGGACGAGCGCGTTCCGGTCGGTGTGTGCCCCCTGATAGCCCTCGACGACCTCGTCGAACAGTGCGAGCCCCTCGCGGAGCGCGTCCGCGCCGACCAGCCGGTAGGGGTGCCCTTCGGGGAGGTCATCGATAGCCGCGAAGGGATCCGCGAGCGGGCCCGCTGGGTCCGGACGGTCATGGACACCGGTCCGGCCCGCCGTGGGCGTCTTCGCCGGATCGGTGTCGGTCTCTGTCCGCGTGTGCGGCACGTACCCGAGCGCGTCGACCAGCCCCGAGGCCTGCTGGAGGGTCGACTGCTTGTGCGAGACCAGCCGGACGTCCGCACCCTCCCGGGCGGCCGAGAGCGCCGCCGTGATGCCGGCGAGCCCGCCGCCCACGACGAGCACGTCGCTGGTTATGGCCATTCCGACCCCTCCATGGTCCCGCCGTCGGCGACCGACGACTCGCCCACGGCGTCGGAAGCGTCCGTCGACTCGGTGCCGTGGTCGAACGCCCCGAAGTCAACATCGGCGTCGAGCCGGGCGGGGTCGCCGTCGCGGTTCATCGTCGTCCCGTGGAGCATGTGGTTGAGCATCGCCTGCGAGAGCTGCTCGCCCCAGAGCGCGTGGCGCTGTCCCTTCCAGCGCTCCTGGTAGAGCTCGTCGAGCGACTCGCGGGCCTCGTCGGCGCCGAACTCCGGTTCGAGTTCGGCGGTCATCCGGTGACAGCAAAACCCGCCCTGACAAGTACCCATCGAGGCGCGGGTGCGCAGGCGGACCGCGTTCAGGTCGCGGCCGGCGTCGTCGATGGCGTCGCGCACCTCGGCGCGGGTGACGGCCTCGCACTCGCAGACGGTGGGGTTCGGGCCGTCGGTTGAGAGCACCTCAGCGGTCCGGGAGCCGAGGCGCTGGGCCGATCGCCGACTGACCGGCGATCGGAGGCCGAACTCGTCCATCCGGTCGTGGAGGGCACCGATGTCGTCGCTGCCGGGCAGGGAGTGGTCGGCGGTCCGGCAGGTCGCGCGGACGCCGAGTTTCTCGCAGACGTGGTCGGCGATCTGCTCGGCCATCATCCGGTAGGTGGTCAGTTTCCCGCCGACGATGCTGGTCATGCCGGGCAGGCCGTCACGGTCGGCGTGGTCGAGCAGAAAGAAGTCCCGCGTGATGTCGGTTGGGTCCTCGGTCCCCGTGCCGGGCGGCTCGTACAGCGGCCGGACACCCCAGAACGAGCGGAGGGTGCGCGCCTCCCGCAGGATGGGCACCAGCTTCGCAAGTTCCTCGATTATCAGGTCGACCTCCCAGCGATGCTCGGGGTAGTCCTCGGGGTCGTCGACCTCCTCGTCCGTCGTCCCGAGGATGCATGCGGTCTCGTGGGGCACGACGATGTCGGCGTCACCCTTGGGCTGGCAGCGGTTGACGACGGTGTCGACCTGCCGGGTGTTCATCACCGTCATCACGCCCTTCGAGGGCCGGACCTCGATGTCGACGCCGGCCATCGCGCCCAGCTGGCCGGCCCAGGCACCCGTCGCGTTGACGACGTGGTCGGCCTCGATGCGCTCGGTGGAGCCGACCTGGGTGGTCGCCTTGCGGGGCCCCTCGCCGTGTCGGACCTCGACGCCGACCACCTCGCCGGCCTCCACGAGTACGTCCGTCACTTCGGCGTGGGTTGCGATGCGTGCGCCGTGGTCGGCTGCATCGGCAGCATTGGCGACACAGAGGCGGAAGGGGTCGATGGCGGCGTCGGGCACCGCGATGGCCTTCTCGACGTCGGCGGCGAGGTATGGTTCGCGCTCGCGTGCCTCCTCGCCGGTGAGGACCTCGGCAGGGATGTCGCAGGCCCGACACCCCTCCAGTTTCTCCTGAAAGTACGTCTCGGTATCCTCCGGACGCTTGACGAACAGGCCGCCTGTCTCCTCGACGCAGTGCGCGGCGATGTCCCGTAGGACCAAGTTCTCCTCGATGCACTCTCTGGCACTGGCCTGGTCGGAGACGGCGTACCGGCCGCCGCTGTGGAGCAGGCCGTGCATCCGGCCGGTCGTGCCGTGGGTCAGGTTCCCCTTCTCGACGAGCGTGACGTCGACGCCGCGCATCGCCAAGTCCCGGACGATGCCACAGCCGGTCGAGCCGCCCCCGACGACGAGGACGTTGGTCGTGTGTGTCACGGGTTCTTAGCACGTTGTGGGCGAGGGGACTTATTCTTATCTCCGATTGATGTCTATCAGTAACAGTCGGATGTGATCCCCGGCTGGCATCGATATCAGTTGTGTTTCGCTCCGTCTGGAGCGCTCAGAGACGGGTGTGTGTCATTATCATCCAAACTTTTATCTTCCCTTGCACAGTTATTGACTTCTGGTACCCTACCAATGGTAAAATATTGGTCGGCAGTGCTGGCCAGACAAGAGGGGCCACAACGGAGAAGCAAACCATGGCACCAAACACGTACGTAGGAGCGATCGACCAGGGGACGACAGGGACCCGCTTCATGGTCTTCGACCACGCGGGCCAGGTCGTTGCCAACGCATACGAGAAGCACGAACAGATCTACCCGGAACCCGGCTGGGTCGAACACGACCCCATGGAGATTTGGGAGAACACCAAGACCGTTGTAAGCCGCGCACTGCGCGAGGCGGGCCTCGACCCCGAACAGCTTGAGGGACTCGGCATCACCAACCAGCGCGAGACCACACTGATATGGGATGTCGAGACCGGCAAACCGATCTACAACGCCCTGGTCTGGCAGGACCGCCGAACTACCGACCGCGTCGAGGAGATTCAGGAGGCGGGAAAGATCGAGTGGATTCGAGAGAAGACCGGGCTGGAGTGCGACGCCTACTTCTCGGCGACCAAAGCGGAGTGGCTGCTGGACAATGCCGACCCCATCAAACTCGAGCGAGTCCGCCCGCAGGATATTCGCGACCGGGCCGAGGAGGGGGAACTCCGCATGGGGACCATCGACTCGTGGCTCATCTACAAGCTCACGGGTCGGCACATCACGGACGTGACGAACGCCTCCCGGACGATGCTGTACAACATCCGGGATATGGAATGGGACGACGAACTGCTGGAGGAGTTCAACGTCCCCGTCGCGCTGCTTCCGGAAGTCCGACCATCCAGCGACGAGGACTACTACGGCCACACGGACCCGGAAGGGTTCCTGGGCGCGGAGATTCCTGTCGCGGGCGCGCTAGGTGACCAACAGGCCGCGCTGTTCGGCCAGACCTGCTTCGACGCGGGCGACGCGAAGAACACCTACGGGACGGGATCGTTCTTCCTGATGAATACAGGCGACGACCCGGTCAGCTCCGAGAACGGGCTGCTGACGACGGTCGGCTTCCAGCGGTCCGGCGAACCCGTCCAGTACGCGCTTGAGGGCTCAATCTTCGTGACCGGGGCCGCCATCGAGTGGCTCGAGGATGTCGAGCTCATCGACGATCCGGCCGAGACGGCCGAACTCGCCCGCTCGGTCGACTCCACGGAAGGGGTGTACCTCGTGCCCGCGTTCACCGGGCTCGGCGCCCCGCATTGGGACGGCCGCGCCCGCGGGACCATCGTCGGGATGACCCGCGGCACCCGGCGCGAGCACATCGTCCGCGCGACGCTGGAATCAATCGCCTACCAGACCCGCGATATCGCCGAGTCGATGGAGGCCGACGCGGGCATCGAGATGAGTCGGCTCCGTGTCGATGGGGGCGCGGTCAAGAACAACTTCCTCTGCCAGCTCCAGTCCGACATCATCCAGACGGACATCGCCCGGCCGGAGGTCGACGAGACGACCGCCTTGGGCTCGGCATACGCCGCCGGGCTCGCGGTCGGCTACTGGAACGATGTCGACGAACTCCGGGAGAACTGGCAGGTCGATCGTCAGTTCTCGGCACGAATGGACGCGGACGAGGCCAACAAGATGTACAGCCGCTGGGACGAGGCCGTCCAGAAGTCACTCGACTGGGCCCAGGACGAGGAGGAGTGAGTGACGATGTTCGACGTGCTCCTGCAGGTGCCGCTGCTCGGCATCGAGTGGAAGCAGTTCATCCTGCTGGTGGTCACCGCCCTCGCCGGCGGCGCGTTCGGGGCCGCCATCGGCGCACTGCCGGCCTTCATCTTCACCGGGTTCGTGGTCTTCCTCGGTGAGGGTGTCGCGATACTCCGGCGAGCGCTGACCGGAAGCATCGAGGCGGTCCCAGCCGGGGAGTTCGCGGCCGGTATCACCGGCGTCATCGGGTTCGGTGCCATCACCGGCCCGCACATCGCCTTCGCCGGTGGCGTGGCCGCCTCTGCCTACGCGGGCAAGAAGTACCCGGAGATGGAACCCGACGGCTGGGACTACCACTTCGGGAAGAACATCCTCTACGCGTTCGGGACCCAGCCCGACATCCTCGCGGTCGGCGCCCTCTTCGGCCTGCTGGGAATGCTGATCAGCCGCGTCGGAGGAGCCCTCGTGGTCGTCGGCGGAGTCGCCGCGACTGACATGATCGCCGTGTCCGTGTTCACGACTGCGTTCATCGCCCGCGTGGTGTTCGGCTACCCCCTCGTCGGGAAGTCCCAGGGCTCCGGCCTGCTCGACATGTCGCCGTTCGAGCGCGAGGAACCGCATCCGGCCACCGACGGCGGCGAGGTGGCCGCGGAACACGACGGGCGCCTGGCGACCGAGCCGTGGCTCCCCCACCAGTACAAGTGGTCGAACGTCGCGCTCATCGGAGTCGTCGGCGGCATTCTCGGCGGGTTCATCTACCTCCAGACCGGCAGCATCTTCCTCGGCTACGCCATCTCGGCGATCAGTCTGCTGTTCCTGAACCTGGGAGTCGAGAAGATTCCGGTAACCCACCACATCACCCTTATCGGCGCGGTCGGAGCGGTGATCGCGACGGCGGCCTTCGGGGATCCGTCGAGCGCGGTGTTCCCCGTCGACGCACTCGGAGCGATTGGTGCCACAGTCGCGATCCTGGCCGCCGGCGTGTTCGGTGCTATTAGCGGGCTCCTGGGTGAACTCACACAGCGGCTGTTCTACTCCCATTCGGGGACCCACGTCGACCCGCCGGCGATGGCGATCGGCATCGCGATGCTGATCGTCGGCATCCTCGCCATCGTGGGTGTGCTCCCGAGTGCCGGGTACCTCTAGCACCCTCCCGTTCCAGCACCACACCGTTCGGCCGACGGGCTCCATCTCCGTCGCGCCGACGAGTTCCCCCTCATGTACACCACTCACGTTCACAGACACGACACGAGATCCGCTCCGCACTCCACAGCTGCCCGCCACGGGGATACAACCCCCCCTGCCAGACCCAGGGCGCAGCAGAAGCGGGACTGTTTTGTCCCGTATCCTGCTAGCGTCTCGAAAGCGTCGCTCCCCAGACTGGTGATACGATGGATCTGAAGACCCGCATCCGGCGACGTCAGCGCTCCGGCGCCAAGTCCCCCGTCGTTCGCGATTACGAGGCTATCAGCCCGGCGGCCCACGTGGAGGAGCCGCCGGGACGGGGGCCGGCTCTGGAGCAACTGCTCGACTACCTTGACCCAGTGTTCGAGGGACGTCTCCCAACCGACACGTACGTCTGGGGACCGGCTGGGTCGGGAAAGTCGGCGATCATCACCGCCCTCGTCTCCCACATGTCGCGGCTCCTCTCCGGGTCCGCAACGGTCATCCACACCAGCACGCGCGCCCAAAGCGCTGACACACCGGCATTCGTCTACGTCGACGCCAGGCACTCGGATTCGGCGTTCGGCCTCTACCACGCTGTCCTCGACGGTCTGGTCAACGAGTCCGTCCCACGGCATGGGGTCGGCACCGAGACCATCCGTGACAGGCTGGTCGAGCATCTCCAACCAATCAAGCGCCGCGCGGTCGTCGTGGTGGACCACGTGAACGAACCCGAGGGGATCGACCTGGCGACGATGGCCGAGACGTTCTCTGTCGTCGAGGACTCACTGGCCTGCATCGCAGTCGGCCGGGACCACCCTGATGACCTCGGGGCCGACCTGCTTCCGCCCGGACGCATCGAGATTCCCCGCTACGAGCGTCACGCGCTCGTCGAGCTCTTGACCTCCCGGACCTCGGACGGCCTCTCGCAGCAGGCAATCGACCACGATCAGGTCCGCCGCATCGCCGACTGGGCCGAGGGGAATGCCCACGACGCGCTGGCGGCACTGTTCGGCGCGGCTGACCTCGCCGACAGGGCCGGCTATGACCGCATCCGCGAGCAGGACCTCACCGACGGGATGAACGCGGTCCCCCGGCCGTCGGCCCCGCTCGGCCGAGTCCACACCCTCCCGGACAACCGACAGCTGGTGCTCCGGCGGCTGATCGACCTCGACGAGGCCGACACCGGCTCCGTCGATGACGCCGCGGCGGCCATCACCGAGGCCCGCAGCGTGGACCTCTCGGCGGGGACGGTCAGGCGTTTCCTCTACGAACTCGCCGAGGCCGGCATCGTCCAGCGCGTGACCGCGCCGGCCACCGGCAGCGCCGGTCGGCCCCCGAGCCGGCTGGAACCCCGCTTCCCGACGCTGGTGTTCCGCCGGCTGTACGACCTCGAACATAACTGAACCATGAGAATCGCACTCATCGCACACGACGAGAAGAAGCCGGAGATGATCGACTTCGCGAGCGCCCACAAGACGACGCTCGCGGCCCATGACCTTACCGCGACGGGGACGACCGGGAGCCGACTGAACGACGAGACCGACCTCGAGGTCGCCGCACAGGCCTCGGGCCCGCTCGGCGGCGACCTGATGATCGGCGCCGAGGTCGCGCGTGGCGACTGCGACGCCGTGATCTTCTTCCGGGACCCGATGACGGCCCAGCCCCACGAGCCGGACGTCTCCGCGCTGTTGCGCATCTGCGACGTCCACGGCGTCCCGCTGGCGACCAACACCGCGAGCGCGATAGCACTGGTCGAGGGACTGTTGGATTGAGCCAGGAGACGGTTGTCGGCGCCGAACCGCGCGGCGCGTCAGCGTTCGTCGATGTCGGTCTCGTAGACTACGCCGCGGTCACTGTCGACGGTGACGTCGGTGCCATCGGCGGCATCCTGGGCGACTCCACCCACCATCGGACACCCCAGTTCCCGGGCGATCATCGCCGGATAGCTCGTCATCCCGCGGTCGCCGGCGACGATCCCACCAACCGACGAGAAGTCGCCGTGGAGGTGCCCTCGAACGACGCCGGGAGAGCCCCGACCTCGTCCACGGGACAGTGGTTAGGTCCCCGTCCGGAACGTGACCGATCGTCCCCGCGGCGCGGCCGGCGTTGATGCCGCGCCCGCTCGCGAGGATCTCGGCTGCTAGGTGGACCTTCAGGGTGTTCCTGGTGTTGGCGCCCTCCAGTCCGGTCATCATCCCGGCGAGCACGACCACCCTGTCGCCGCCGTCGGCGACGCCGGCGTCGATGGCGGCGGTCGCCGCGCGTGACTATTACGCCGTCGGCAGCCTCCGGGATGCCGTCGAGGACTCGTGACTGCGACACACCACTGGTTGCGAACGGTTTCTTCGCTCCTCAATAGTGGCCGAGTACGCCCAGTCGGCGCGCGCGCCGCGTCGTGAGGCTGAACGCGACGTACCCGAGCGCGAGATAGCAGCCGGCGGTTCCCACGAGAACCGCGAGGGTACCTGGGTCGAACTCCCAGAGGCGGGTGCCATCAACCATTGCCCGTTGGAGCATCGCACTCCCCTGTACCAGCGGCAGCACCCGCGCCCACGGGAGGTCGAAGACGGGTGCGGAAATGAGGCCGATGAACGCGAACTGCAGGAGGTTGGCGACGTTCGAGATACGCTTGTAGAGAACGCTTAGCCCACCCATCACGAGGCCGAGGCCGAGCGCGCCGGCGATGGTCAACGTTGCGACCGGAAGCACTGTTACGAGGTTGAGGTCGAGGGTCGTCCCGGTGACAAGCAGCATGACGACGAGAATCACCGCAGAGGTCATGAACGTTCGAAAGACGATGGCGATGGACTTTGCGAGCACCACCGGCCCGAAGCCGAACGGCGTCATGAAGTGGCGCTCCAGTGTCCCCCAGCTCGCCTCAGACTGGATATCGTTCATGATCCCCGAATACGCGCCCAGCGAGAGCGTCCACAGGAAGTAGCCGACGATCAACCCCTCGATGGAGTCCGAGAAAGCCTCCCCAGCGACGAGCGTCCCGCCGTAGAACATCAACGCGAAGAAGAATACGCCCATGAAGAGCCCGAGCGCCGCATTCAGCGGATACCGCACCCAGATGAGGAGATCACGGTAGATGACGGCCTTCAGCAGGTGGTAGTAGCCGCCGGTTCGCTCGGGATTGCGGCCGTGCGCCACCCCGTCGGCGTCACTGTGTCCCTCTCGCGCGTCCGACGCTCGCTCCGCGGCGTCCGTCATCGTCGTCCCCCACCGTCGCCGGTGGGCGGCTCCGCTGACAGCGCCCCGGTACTCGGAATGTCCTCGCCATCCGGGCGCTCGGAGGCCCTGCTCGTCATCTCGACGAACACCTCCGCGAGATCCGGCTGGACCGTTTCGACGCTCGCAACGTCGAGACCGTGTGCCTCCATCGCGTCGGTCAGCCGGTAGAACGTCTCGGTGTCGGCGGCCACCTCGAAGCGGACCCGGCTACCGCTACGCTGGACGTCGGACAGCTCGAAGCGCTCTTGCTGGGCGGCGAGTGTCGCGTCGTCGACGCCGCGGGCGGTGATGCGGTAGCCTGTCGTCTCGAAGCCCGCGAGCAGGTCCTCGACGGTGTCGTCGACGATCACGCGGCCTTCGTTCATGATGACGACGCGGTCACAGACGTCCTCAATGACGTCCATGTCGTGACTCGAGAGGACGAGCGTCAGGCCGCGTTCCTCGGCGAGTCGGCGGAGTTCGGTTCGGAGCTTCAGTGAGCTCTCGACGTCCAGGCCGAGCGTGGGTTCGTCGAGGAAGGCCACGGAGATGTCGCCGGCGAGCACGCTCGCGAGCGACACCTTCTGCTTCATCCCGCGCGAGAGGTCGCGGACTGCCGTATCCGCTTTGTCCGCGAGGTCGAGGTGGTCGAGTAGTTCCTCGTGGCGGTCGGCAACGGCGTCGGGGGTTTGCCCTCGAATCGCGGCGAAGTACCGGAGGTTCTCCCGGACTGTCAGCCGCCAGTAGTCGTTTCGCGCGCCCTCCAGCATGGCGTCGACGTGCTCGTAGGCTGCTCGCGGGTCGGCGTGAACGTCGATCCCGTGGACGCGTACCTCGCCTTCGTCGGGGAGGACGAGACCGAGAATCGACTTGATCGTCGTGGTCTTCCCCGCGCCGTTCGGGCCAAGCAACCCTACGACCTCGCCGGGCGCGACGGTGAAGGAAACGTCGTCGACGGCGGTCACGGCGTCCTCGCCGCCGCCGAACGTCTTCGTAAGTCCGTCGACGTATATCGCGGCATCGTCCCGTGTGAGAGACGGGGATGCCTCGTTCGTGTCCACCGACGGTCCGTTCGAGAGACGCTGACCGGCGTCGGGTGGACCATTCATCATCAATTACTCTTGGTTTGGTGCTTCACAAGATAAGCCCAGCGCTCGTCGAGCACCTGCTCGCGGCAGGCCGCCCCGCCGCAGTCAGTCGTCAGTCACAGGCGAGCGGTCGAGTGACTAACTCCATATGTTGACTAAGACAGATCGCGACTTCTCATTCTCACGCAACTCTTCCACTTTCCACTGGAGCCGACGCAGAATGTGCGTCCGATTCTGGTGGGCGTTCTCGTAGGAAACACACTCCCGGAGTCTCTCCATTTCGGAGATTGTCGCGACCCGGGCCCTGATCAGTCGATGGTTCGGTGCTTCGAGGCGCTTCTCGGGTGAGAATTCGTTGTCAGCCCCGCTGTTGGCCGTGGACTTCTCCATCTCTATCGCCCTCCACCCCTCATGGGCGAGAAAGACAGAAGAGACGACTACCTCACCATCGCAGCGTCAGGCCATCGCGTCCTGGAATCGCTCTCGAAGGGCATCCTCACGCTCCTTGAACTGGTCGACCATCTCCTGCAGGTCCTCTCTGACGCGCTCGATGCCCGCGAGTGCCCGCTCGCCGGCGAGCGACGCCTGCGACCCGTCGTCGCCATCCGTCTCCAGCTGCCTCCTTGTCGATGGCGAGCGCATCGTATTCGAGCAATACCCATCCTGGGCGAATCCCTCCACGTAGACGGCTTGCTCGCCAAAGAAGTCGTAGCCCGACGTGACGCCCATCGTGAACGGGTCCGACCGGCCGGGGAGGCGCACTTCGAGGCCATCGAACATAATGTCCGTATGGACCTCGCCGCCACCCCGGTAGCGCCGAATCTCCCCGAACATCACGTCGCCCAGCGGCGTTCCGTCGATGGTTTCCTCGCGGAGGACCTCCTCCAGCGGGCCGTAGACGTCGACCGGATTGATGATCGCGTACGAGTCAGTCGGGATGTGAAATAGCGACTCCGTCTCAGCGTCATCACCTTGCGCCTGCGAGCGAGCGCGACTCGACTCGACGAGTGCGTTGAACCGCTCCGTCTCGACCCACTGGTCGGTGTAGGGGTTCTGGTACGCCACGGTCGTCTCGGCGGCCTGCGGGAGAGCACGGATCGCTTCGGCGAAGGTCACGGGATTTGCGCCTCCGTAACGCTCTCGATGCCACTCGGGTAGTTCGGTGTCGGTACGTCCATCGACGCCAGCGAAGATGGTTCTTGCCTCTGGGTCTTTCATTTTGGACACCTCGACGCAGGAACGCTCATCGACGGACGCCTGCATCGTCTTGCGCCCTGCGCCCCTCTCCCGTGCGCAAAAACAACACGATGGTAATCAACGAGGGGTAAGGAACGCGGCCGATTGCTGGCCGATCCTGGACTCGGGGTACTGTTCCGATTAGGCTCCGAGATCGTTCTCGCGGCTCAATTTAAGAATGTAGTCTCCCCAATTCTTGATGTAGGGCCAGGACGAACTCACAATCAGATACCGATGTTTGACAACATCCTCGTCCCGACCGACGGAAGTGACTGTGCACAGGCAGCCGTCGGGTACGCATCCGATTTGGCGGAACGCTATGACGCGAGAGTACACGCGCTCTGTGTTGCCGATTCCAGAACGCTCGAAAATGCCCCGCAGTATGATCAAATCAAGAAAGAATGTGAGGAGGTCGCTGAGAGGACCTGTAACGACATCTCTGTGAGTGGCGTCCGTGTTGAACAAGCCGTCCGTACTGACATCCCCCACAAGGCGATTCTTCGATATACAACTGAACAGGATATCGACCTCATCGTTATGGGGACGCACGGCCGAACCGGCGTCGAACGGTATCTGCTCGGAAGTGTCACCGAGAAGGTTGTCCGACTTTCGGATGCGCCAGTATTAACGGTCAAGGCGGAAGACGACGGCGAAGTTGCGTACCCTTACACCGACATCTTAGTGCCGACTGACGGGAGTGAGGGTGCTGAAGCCGCTATTGACCCCGCTGCCGACGTTGCTAGCACCTACGATGCTCGCATCCATGCGCTCTCTGTCATCGATACGATGGCGATGGGAGTCGATGTCCGTTCCGGTGCAATCCTCGAAGCACTCGAAGAATCCGCCCAATCCGTGGTAGAAACCATCGAGGAGCAAGCGACCCAAGCATCCGTGTCTGCGGTCGAAACTGCGATAGAACACGGGAGCCCCTATCGAGGGATTCGGTCCTACGTTGAGGAGCACGATATCGACCTCGTTGTGATGGGTACCCACGGACGCAGTGGAATCGAGCGATATCTCCTCGGGAGCGTCGCCGAAAAGACAGTGCGCACGTCACCAGTTCCTGTCATGACTGTTCGTCAGCCAGAGTGAACCAGGAGTTAGGAATGACTCGTAACCTGTCTCACAGCGTAGAATCTACCGTTCCCAACACTGACTTAGTCCTGAATCGTCCCTCTGATCAAAGGACACCCTGCTTCTGTACTCGACACTGATAACTAACTCGTCACCCGGCGTACGTCACGTAATCGACTCGGAACAGTTCCCGGAGGTGTTCGACGACGTCGGTAATCCGTCGGCGGACTGTCGTCCGGTCGCCATCGACAACGACGAAACAATCGATGTCGCTCTGACTGTCAGCCTCGCCTCGAGCGACGCTCCCGAAGATAACGATACCGAGAAGGTCGTCGACATCGTCGGCGTCAGTGATTGTGGCTTGCACGCGGTCAACGAAGGCCCGGATCGGTGCATGGAACTCCGACTGTGGAATGGAGAGAATCGGGTCATCACCCTAGATACCCGATAGTGGTCAGTTTTTCGTTGCCAGTTTGACTATCTTTTTGACGTTCTCGACCTCCTCGATCGACTTGATATCGGTGATCAACTCTCGAACGTTCTGTTCGTCCACCGATCCGGCGAACTTAGCTTGCGTCACGAACTTCTCGCGCAATCGGTCCCATCCGAGTGGATTTGATGGATTGCCGGGTCTGACTGGCACGTATTCCTTGAGGCTGGTTCCGTCCTCCAGTTGTACCTCTACTTCTGCACCGCTGTCTTGATCTAACTCCTCTAGGGCTGTGCGCTCTATCAATGCCTGCACATCTGGGTTATTGATGCCATCCGTTGTATAATGCTGATTGTGTGCCTGTCTGTTCACCAGTGCGTTTGCAGCGGCGTATTTGAAACTAAAGAGGGCGTCACAGGTCGGATAGTCGCCGACCTCAAACGGTTGTGAGTAGTGAGCGGCTAGGAACCAAGGCCGGACGATCACTCGCTCAATATTGCTCGGATTGAGATCGTGCTCCGTCGCGAGCGTCACGGCCGCTTCGATCGGTGCATCGGTTGGCCCTCCGCCAGGATAGGGTTTGAACGAGCCTTCGGTATGGAACGTCTCACCGAGGTTGCGGGTGAGTAACTCCGGTTGTCCACAGTCCCGGAACACGAAGTAGTACCCACCGTGATTGCCAAAGAGGGGTTCGTCGATCCCGGTCCAGCCCCCGTTCGCCAATTGTGCCGCCAGTATGCCACTCCGGGCGGCTGTCCCCTGGCTGAGTTTGAACGTCGTTGCACCGTCCCACAATCCGTTGCCGGCCCCTGAAAACATCGTGGTAGCGATCCCAAAGGCCGACTGCAGTTGATCGGTGGTGAGGCCGAGTAACCGACCCGCAATCGCCATGGAGCCAAACGTGGTGACGGTACCCCATTGCTCGAATCCCGGGGATGGTTCTGGGTCCTCACCGGGATAACCCCGATCTACAGCTGCCCATACCCGCCCCGCTAGATCGTCTCCGACGACGATTGCCGTGATGAGTTCCTCGCCAGTGATCTCGAGGTGTTCGCCGATCGTCAACGCCGTCAGGACGGTTGTTTCTGTGATATGAGACGGGATCACTTCGCCGTCGATCCTTAGCGTTAGCGGCCCCCAGTCGAAGGAACGCCCTAATACACAGTTCGCCAACGCTGCATCGGGAATGGATAGCTGAGTCCCATACCCAAGGACCGTAGCACCTGAGCCGCCACTTCCGTCTCCCAGAGCCTTGACTACCGTTTCGTTGTCCGGAAGTCCTGCACCACCGATGGCACAGCCGATCATGTCGAAAATCCGTTTCTTCGTGTTGGTTATCGTCTCTGGATCGAGATCGCTAAACTCGGTGTGTAGAATATTCTCTGTGAACAGTCGAGTGATACGCTCGTCGTTGTTCTCTTGTGTACTGTTTTCTTCCATGGCTTTATCGTTTTTTGATTTTATATGCTCTGGCACACAGTTCGTGCGTGCGTCCGTCAGTTGGAACGATACGATTGTTGCTTACGAACCACATAAGCCTTTGCACAGTTAGGGTCAGTACATCGCCCGGGAAAGTCATCGTTGACGACGACGGGAGATACAGATGACAGCACCGAACACAGGTGATACCACTCCACTCTGTCCACCCGAACAGCTGAAGCTGTGCTTCCGGGGCCTCTATTTGATTATCACGGGATCAAGGTCCTCACAAGCGTACTCGGCAAGCAGATCTTCGTTCAGTTCGACGCCGAGGCCGGGCCCCTCCGGTGGGTGCATGTAGCCGTTTTCAACCTTCGGGAATCCTGGGTTTTGTCCCAGGTCGTCGGTGATCGGGTTCTCGACCGACTCAAACTGGCCGTTGACGATGAGATTCCCGACGTTCTCCTGTTCCATGTGGCCCATCCACTCGTGAGCAAACAGGAAATGCGCCTGCCACGC
>Ga0207720_100098_pt1 | contig 88625 bp, 95 predicted proteins | sample A23P2SouthBayCA_2_FD_187751 | JGI IMG/M metagenome (GOLD analysis project Ga0207720, IMG submission 187751) | Aerobic enrichment media microbial communities from Eden Landing Ponds, California, USA - A23 E3 (2) (SPAdes) | ecosystem: Environmental > Aquatic > Marine > Unclassified | place... | reverse complement strand
TCGGACTGGCCACCGAAGAATCGACTCAACATAGAGGGTGATTCTGAATCGTCATCGGTCTCTCTCGCAGTACCGGAGTCTTCCTCGTGAGACTGCGCAGTCTCCCGGTCACGGGTTGCGAGTTCGTCGGTGAGCCGCTCGACCTTTGCTTCAAGAGTCTCGATCCGCTCCGTCTTCTGTTCGAGTGTTGCCTCGAGTTCGTCGACGCGCTCGCTCAACAGTCGGTTTTTCTCCGCCAGATACGCACGACTCCGGTCTGCGTCGTCAGGCGTCCTGCCAGCAGTGACACCGTCAGGTGAGCCGTGGGGATCTGCGTCGTCGTCGCCGGCGTCCGGGTCGTAGAACTCGGGGGTGGTCGCGATCGCACGCTCGATGGTCTTCTCCCCGTACGTCGACCCATCAGCGTAGTGAACCTCGTCCCATTTCTCCCGCATCAATCCCGACTGGCGGAACAGCTGCTCCATCTGTGTCGGGTCGCCGCCAGTCCAGAACGCCAGCAAACAGCACAGCGCCATGTCGGCCTCCGACTGACTGTCGTAGCCGACCGTGTTCCCGCTCCAGAGCCGCTCGAACTTCTCACTGTTCGATGCGTTTCGCGCTTTCTCGAGGAGATCCTCGTCTTCGAGATCGATGTCAACGTGGGCTGTACCGGTCGTCGGTGACCGGTCGTCTGCAGCCCCACGCTGCCCGGACTCGGACGTCGTGTCACTATCGGTCTCCTGGACGTACTCACGGTGAATCGCGTCGAGAGCGTCCTGACGGCGTGCAACGCGTGTGGGTGTCCGCTCGACGTGGTCGCCAGTGACGGTGAAAAAGCGTGCCGTGTCGTACAATTCCACGCTCCCGCGGCGATTCCGCCCCTCCGGGAGTTCGCCCCTGATGAGCACGTGATAGCCGGTACCGGACGGCGATACCTCCGTATAGGAGTCGAGTCGTGCGATGATGTCCTGTGCGTCGTCGTCGACGTCGCCGGTTTCAGGATCACGGCAGTCGTCCAGGTCGATGCCGACGATGGGATCGTCGTCGGTAAACACGAACCCGACACCATCGGCGTGCTCCGTCTCGGTGTAGTCGAGTGCTGCCTCGAAACCCGCCCAGGTCTCCGACTCTGTTGATGATGCGAACCCTCCAGCCCCCGGTGTCACCGGAATTTTCGTCGGCTTGCCGTCCCGCTCCTCTTCGCGCCAGCACACCCACTGGTCGCGTTCGCGTAACGTCTCGGGAACCGTCTCCGGTTCGTCGACAATAGGTTCACTCATCCTCACACAGCACCTCGCATAGCTCTCACTGGCTCTGAGCCAGCACAGAATTCACGCTGCTCTACGTCTCGATCCAACCCCTTGGTCCCAACGGGGACCCCCCGTTCTATCTTAGTTGGTTGTTGGGTGGAACACCCGCTATAGCTGGTTGAAAATCGCCAGACGTGAGAGTGTTCCACCCATTTCGACCGTCTCGTTGGTGTTCCACCCATTGAGGATTTGGGTAGAACATGCCGTCGTCGGGTGGTTCTCGACTTGCGAGTCTGGTGGGTTGAATTCATGATTCAGTTTGGGTGGAACAGGTTCCGAGAAGTCCCGATGATATCGGTAATTGGACCGTGTACGTCCATTTTATGACTCATATCCCTCTTCAGACCGGATGCGGACACCAGTGTAATGCCGTACGGGTTCCCCGTCGATTCGCTTCTTTGTGGAGTCCACCTCGATGTGGGTGTTGAGCTTCCGTGTGAACCAGCTCTTATTCAGCGGATCCTCGATGCCATGTGCCTCTGCCCAGTCGTTGTAGAGGCCGAATACCTCATCTTTCGGCACGGCTTCATCTGCGTCTTCGATAAGAAATTCGTCGACGAACAATTCGAACGACAGTGGCGATTGGTCTTCCTGCTTCTCTTCGACCGGCTCATCTGCCTGGTCGGTCTGACTGGGTTGTTCTTCAGCGGCCGATGGTTCGGGTGATGCCGGACGGAGCGACCCGTCGGTGATTGCCGAGAGTGGCCGCTTCTCACCGTCTTCATACACTACTGATTCCGCCTCATTGTGAAGGATAACGATGCCGTACGTCGAACGTGTGTAGTCTGGTACGGGGAGTTCGGCTTCGGGGACGAATGGCTTCTTGACACGCACCCAGTCGTCCTCGAACGCCGATTTCATCTCGTAGATGTGTTGCTCACCGTGCTCATATACGACGTACTCCTCGGCAGCGTGGTCGTAGCTGTAGATGGCTGGAACACGGTCCTTCGAGAGTGTTCCAAGCGACGGGAGGCGGATGTGTTCCGTCCCGCTGGCATCACGAAGGACGATCTCGTCGCGATCACGCTGCCAGATGTTCTGGGTCCCGTTCTCGTCGCCGTTCGCCGGTCGCACGGCCGTCACCCCACCTTCTTCGGTCGCTCCGCCGTTGAACGTGAGATTCGAGTCGGTCGTGTAGAACCGCGTCTCACCATTCTTGAGGGTGCGAACGGGTGGCGTGAGAATGCCGTCGACACGCTCGGCCCACTCAGATTCGTCGTTTCCTGGTCGAACGACAAACAGCGGGATATCCCCTGCCTCTTGGGCTTTCCGGAGGTTCGTGAGTACCTTCGCGGGATTCTCGGGTGTCGTCGTTTCGACTTCGATAGCGAATCGGTCGGCAACGTCGGGGTGGCTCGCCCTCGCGTCAGGTTTCTCGCTGCCATCCTGTGCGAGGATCGAGACCGTGAAGCCGAGTGCGGTGAGCTCTTCTTCGATCTGGCGGAGTGCTGCGTCGTGGTCACTCCCCCCAGCTGCCTGCACGCCACCAGTATCGGGCATCGCGATCTTTTCTCCGGCTTCAGTGAGCCGGATTCGGAGTTCGTCGGCGTCGATATCGACGGTCGTATCGAGGTATCGTGATCGTTCTCGAATGTCCGCGAGTACATCATACGACGGCGGTTCGGCGTCGACGTCGTCGAAGAGCCGTCTGAGTTCGTCGTCGACTGCTTTGACGGCCACCCAGCCGTTCTCCTCACGGCATCCTTCTCGAAGCTGGAGACTCCGGACCACCTTCGCAATCGCACCGTCCAGGTCATCGCTCGCAATATCGAAGACATCGTGTCCGTCGGCAGGTGGTCTCGTTGTTGAGGCGTCTGTCTCAGCCGGCACACCGTGTCTGTCACTGATGTGCTCGTGCATCGAGGAGATCGTCTCAGTGAACTGCTCCTCTTCACGCGCTGTGAGGGGAGACTCACTCTCGAGGTGGCCCGGTGGAATCGGGAGTGGTTCGAGACTGAACGGATACGGCCCCGTTTCACCGAACGTCGGGCTCGGCAGGCTGGCGATCCACTCCCCTCGTGGTAACGAACGAATCCGATTGGCAAAATCCGTGGGGTCCATCTCTTCGTGGGCCATCGCCCGCGCCAGTTCCCGGTCGACGTTGATTTTCCCGATGAGCGAACTGCCGATGTTGTTCAGAGCGTTCAGGTAGATCTTCCGTCCACCTTCAGCCTCCATCTGTTCGGGGAACTGCATCGACAGACCAACAGAGAGCCGGAATTCCCGCCCTTTCTCGAGGAGATCGTTCATGATGTCGGAGACCACGACCGACGCTGCCTCGTCGACGAGCAAGTTCACGACGTAGTCGTCCGGGTGCTGGGAGAGCGCCTGTTTGCGATCTTTGAGGGCTGCATCGAGATTGGTCAGGATCACACCAGTCATAATCCGGGCGGCGTCGTCGCGGAGGTCGCCGAGGTCGAAGAGGATGACCGTATCCTCGTCGAGGACATCCCGGAAGTCGAACTGGTTCTCGGTATTATTGAAGATCTGCCGCAGGTGTGTATCTTGCGAGATGTAGGCGAGTCGGTTTCCGACACCGCCCATCACGTTCGCGAAGGTGTTCGGATCTAACTGGAGCTGCCGTCGAATCGTCCGAGTGACCTCCTCGTCGCTCGACCGCGGGGCGTCGCCGATATTCTCGTTCGGAGGCCCGGCCTCCCAGAGCTGATCGACGATGTGTTCGAGCTGTCGGTGGGCGAAGTAGTCCGTCGACGCTCGGTACAGCCCATTCTCACGCCCGTATTCCTCGTCGAACAGAGCCTTGATGAGTGTCTTGATGAGGGTTGGGGCCACAGTCGCCCGCTCGTAGCGGTCGGTTCCCATCACGAGCTTCAAAATCTCCTCGTAGTGGTCGGCCTTCCGTTGGACGGCGTCTTCGCGGCGCCGTCCGCTCTCCATCGACGGTTCGAGATCGAAAAACGAGAACCCAGGGAGGACATCCGGGATCGGGAAGTGGACGACGTTCTCTTCGAGGTCGGTCATTCCGAACCGACGTGCGTGAGCCCGCATGTAGTTCTGGGCCATGTCGTCGTTCTTCGGGATGATGAGAATGGTCGGCCCCTCGGTGTTGTCGTACAGCGACAGCAGATCGTTGATCAGGGCTTTCGACTTCCCAGAGCCGGTTGTTCCGAACCGGCCGTAATGTGTGGGCAGCAGTCGGGGCGGAATATGTGTCGGCTCGTCTTCGGCCTCGCCGGTGTCGTCGAGGGCATACCCGATTGCCATCCCGTCGCGGAACTCGCTCATGAGGTCCTGGTGGGGGCGTGGCAATGGATTCCGACTCTGCTGTTCCGCACGCGTCCCACGTGCCCCCTCAACAGTAAGCTGTTCCGAGGAGGGCACGAGTACGAAGTGCGCAAGTTCTCGGCCACTCAGGACGAACTCCGGTCGGGTCTTTCCACGTCCGGTCGTGATCTCACGATCTAAGAGCCGCTGCAGCGCCGCTCGTGCGTTCCGTTCTTTCGTGGCTGCCCGGAAACCGCTGTCGCGTGCCCGTTCGGCCGTAACCTGGTAGTAGGGTCCGTCAAGCGGGTCGAATACCGGGACAAGTGATTGCATCCGTTCATCGAGATCACCGCGACCCTCGTCACCGGATGGAATCCCGATTGCTCGGATGTTTGCGGTGAACGACCGCTTCGGATTTTTCGCCTCGATTGCCGCGACACGTTTTGCAACCGCATCGCTCAGCTGGTTTCTGTCCCGACTCTCCGACTGATCGTCGAGTTCGAACAGGGAGCCAATAATCTCCTGGGCAAGTGTGTCCCGACCGTCGATGACGTCCTCCTTGCGAAGGTCGGCATCGGACTGCCAGCTCTCACGTCGCTGGAAGACAACCTGGAACGCCACTGGTGCTGTCGCTTCCATCAGGTGGTCGACGAGCGACGCGAGCGCACCGCCTGGCTGATCGACGGCTGGAAGTTCCGCTTCGTCGTCGGCAGTAACTGGCGAGAGTGAGGTCATCCAGTCCTGCTTCCGGGCGGCCGACCCCTGCCACCGCACGCCGAGTGGGGAGACGGTCTCGATCGCTGGCCGGGCGAGTATCGTCCCCTCCGATGTTACCGTTGGTTTGGCAAGCGTCGTGAGTGGCTCATCCGTGGGAACTGCATCAGGTGTGGCGAGTTCAAGGGCTGTGTCTCCGACCTCGATGATGTGGTCGGCAGATAGGTCGCCAACTGCTCCTCCATCCGCGACTGATTCGGCGTCTGCTGGCTCCGCTTCACCGTTGTCGTCAGTCCCACGTTCGTAGTGCTCGGCGGGACCGAAATCGTACATAAGATCGCCTGACTCATACTGATCGACGAACGTCTCTCGGTCGAATTCGACAGGCTGCACGAGTCGGGATGCGACGTCGACCTCGGTACGCTCGATGTTGAACGTCTCGGGATAGATCGACCGGAGCCGTTTCTCAAGCGTATCCAGATGGTCATCAGCACCGTAATAGAATTCGACAGGATCGTCTGCACCCTCGCTGAACGCGAGAAATTCAAATCGTAGCGGTGTTTCGCTATGGAGCGGATTAAGTTTGTCAGCTAGCCCCGGCGAGTCCACTGAGGTCAGTTTGTGGAGGCTTTCCAGTGCCTGTGGCAGACGCTCCGGATTGAGGCGTTCGGAGGTTGGCGTCACGCGGAGGTACTCACGCATCGTCGTCACCTCCCGCTTCGCCACCGTCAGTCTCTGTTGGCGTCCGCTCAGGTGGGCGTTGTCCGTTGTCAGTCGCTCGGTTTTCAATATCGTCTTGGAACGCCTGCACGTCCGCATCCACAGTATTCTCGCCAGTACCGGGGAGCGAGGATCGCCGTTGCTCGGTTGGCTCGAAGTCGATGACCTGCTTCTCCTTGGGCATCGCTTTGACCTTGATTCCGCGCCATTCGCCGTCGACGCCCACCAAGGCCTCGGAGAAGCCCGCATCCTCGTTGCCGGGCACGGCGTCTTGGACGAACCGCATCTGTGCGTAGTTCAGCCCGAACTCGTCGGCCCACTCCTCGTCCATCCCGTCGAGACGATGGAACTGCTTGACCGCGCACTGATCGAGGATCGCCTCGCTCTCGGCGTGCTCGAAGAACTCGTCGACGGTCTGCGTGACCAGCCGGATCGAGAGATCGTGGTGGCGGTGGTGGCGGAACACCGTTTCGAGGAACGCCAGACTCGCCGCGTCCTGCATGATGTAGCGCGCCTCGTCGATGTAGAACACGACCTCCTTCTCCGAAACTTTCGCCCGTTCGTACACCAGCGAGATGAGCAGTTGCATCGTCAGCGCCGTACTGCTGTCCACGCTGCCTTCCTGCTGGGCGAGATCGAGGTAGATGACCTTCTCGTCCCGGATGTCGAAGTCGGATTCCTGGCCGAGATTGGCGTGGCGACCGTCGTCCTCGAAGGGGCGAAGCTGATCGAGCAGCCATGTCGCGTCCTCTTTGATCTTCCCGGCTTCCTCGTCGGACCGAACGACGAACTCCTCGGGCTCGTCGACCATGTCCTCGAAGACGTCCATCATATCGCGGATAGTTGGACTCGAATTGCTGTGCGTCGAAATGTCGTCGGTGATACCCTGTCGCTTGTAGGCGCGTTTGAGGGCGAGTTCGAGCGTGGTGCGGCGGTCTCCCAGTGAGATACCACGGAGCGCGAAGAAGTTTGTGAGGAAGCTCATTGCGTCGTCGAGCTTCTCGTTGAACGGGCTCGCGTCCTCACCCATCGCTCGCTGGACGTGTTCGGGCGTCTCCCGGATCTCCAAGGGGTTGAGGCCCAGCGTCCCCCCGACGGTGATGCGTTTGGCGTCGAGGGCTTCCGAGACACCGGCCCAATTGTTCAGCGGTTCGAGGATGATACCGATGCGGTCCTTGCTCTGTTCGATGGAGCGGATGAAGTTCTGCTTCGAACTGAACGACTTCCCCGAGCCCGTGTCGCCGACAGTGAACATCGCGTAGCCGTTGTCCCGGGCAAACGGATCGATGACCACCGGGCTCTGGTTGTCCTTGTGAATCCCGAACTCGACGCCGCCCTCCTCAAGGATCGTCGCGTTGTGCGGCGAGGAGAGTAACGCGCCGACAGCCCCGCCCAAGGCGATCGATGTCCGGCCGAACTCGTTGTCGCCGATAGGTGCGGCGGCCTGGAGGGCGAGGTCCTGCCGGCAAATTGCGGTCTTCGGCGTGAGGTTCGCCGGGTCGTCCCGAAGCGCACTCTTGACCGTCTGGACAGCGTCTCTGAGCTCGTCTTTCTCGTCGGCCCGGACGGTGATGAACATCCCCTGGTCGAAGACGTTCGCGCCGTTCTCGACGGCCTTGTACGTCGCTGCGGCCTCGTTGGCGCGCTCTTGGAGATAGGCGCTCCGGATACTCTGTTCGAGGTCAGCATCGACCTGGAGGTCGTCAGCGATGTCCTGTAGTTCGTTCCGGGCTCGCTCCTGATTTTTCGGCGTGATGTGGGCGGTGAGATCGAATTCGACATCGGTCAGCTCGAAGAGGTCGCTCAGATACCCGTCGTTGGGATAGTCGGCATAGTTCGCGATGTACAGCGTCGTTGTCCACTGCTCGCCGACCCGTGCGGCTCGCGTTTCCCACTCGACAGCTCCGGGCGCGGTCACCGTCTTGTGCGACTCGGAGATATCGTCGAGAAGCTGTCGTTCGACCTCGCCTTCTTTGAGGGTCTCCTCGTCGAGGACATCCGTGAAATCCACGTCTGGTTCATCATCCGCAGTGAAGCGGTCCCAGAGATGTTTGCTGCCGACGCCGAGGACGAGACCCATCACAAGGGCAAGTACTGCGCCCTCCGCTGGTGTCAGATTCTGGAGCCACCCGGCGACGGAGCCAAGCGCGCCACCACCAGTCTGGAGGATCACGTTACGCATCGTGTGGATCCTCCCGGCGCGAGTGGCCGATGATCGATTGGTCGCGAACGACACGGTCTGCCTCGTCGTAGTCGTGTTCGCGGCCGTTCCAGAAGTCCATATTCAGGACGAACAGCTCGACCGTGCTGAGCCGGCGTGCGGACCACCCCGACGCCTGCTGGATGAACTCGGATCGCACGTCGTTCACCCGACTATCGAGCTTCTCGAACATCTGCGCGCGCCGCTCGACGTCGGTGAGGTCCTCACGACGGGTGACGAACGGGTTGAACAGGAAGCCGATCACGGGGAACTGCGTCAGCTTCTCGGCGGGAGTGCCCTCGTCGCGGAAGCGGTCGTACACCTCTATCGGGCTCACTTCGACGCCGATGTAGTACCGAACCTGCTGGATGCCGCGCTCGCGCATCTCCTTCGGCCGCGTCTCACGGTACTCCTCAAGGAGTTCCCGGAAGATTGGGTTCTCCGTGACGTCTTCGTCAGTGAGTCGATCCTCGATGGTCTCGGTGATTTGCTCCACCGGAAATGAACGGGTTGTGGCGTGGAGTTTGAGCTTCGAGTCCAGCTCTTTATTAGCGAATTCTTCGCCGGCATCCTGGAGCTGGGCCCAGTCGTCGGACATCGCGAAGTCCATGTTGGCTGGGTCGATCTCGATGAACGCCTCCATCGCGCCGTCCTCACGCTGGATGGCACCAGCGCCCGGCCACGCCCGCTTGATGTTCGTGAGGTCTTGCGTTCGCTCGTCCGGCTTGAACGGCGTGTAGTTCGCGAGTCCACCCTCGTTGCGCTCTGTCTCGTTGGTACTCGTGTCAGCGTCGGCGGGTGCACTGAACGTGACCTGCGGTCGTTTGAGGTACCGATAGACGTCTTTGGTCCACGTCCAGGCGTTCAGGTGGGTTGGTGAGACGTAGATGACGGCAACGCCAAAGCCAAGCCCGCCAGCGACGAAGGGGAGGGCGAGCGATTCGATCCCGGTGAGGCCCGCGATAAACAGCCCAATAATGGGGAAGGCGATGAGCATGCCAACGTCACCTTCCTCGATATTGAGATACGGAATGCGACTCTCCTCACCGAACTGATCCATGATTCGTCGTGCGGCGGCGTCTTGATCTGTTGACATTGTTAGTGGATTCCTCGATCAAAGTCCATCCCGCGGTCGTCACTGCCGGATTCCGCAGTTGTTCCGCCGGGGTCATTCTCCGTTCGACGGTACGATGGCGTGCCGCCATCGTCGGCTCCGTGGCCACCGCGGGCAGCCGCTTTTTGCGCGACGGCGTGGCCGGCGGCGGCTTTCGGTCCCCACCGGGCGGCGGTCGTCGCGACGCCGGCGCCACCAACGTAGGCTCCGGCGGCGACACCGCCGACAAGTGCTGCGCCTTTCGTCGCCCCGCCGACGACTTTGGCCGTCAACGGCGTCGCGTATTTGAACGTCTTCCACGTGATGTAGAGTGCGACCAGCGGGAGGGACGCAGCGACGAGATATTTGAGGAACGCTGTGCCTGGCGTGAGCGTCCCACCGCCGTAGATCAAATCGTATCCCTTGAGGACCATCGCAGCTGGGAGTGGGAGGACAGCCAACGGGACAAACCGTTTGCAGAACCCCATCGCGATATCGGATACGACAGGAATGTTTCCGTAGGCCAGTGCAAATGCAATCGGCATTCCGTACAGGTAGACATAGAGCAGGATCATCCGGATGTAGAACAGCGCCTCCAGAGCCCACATCGAGATTCCCCCAATCAGGGCAAACAATAGCCCCAATCCGGGGTTTGTGATAGATACTTCCAAGAATCCAAGCATCGCCTCCGTGACTGAGGAAAGCTCCGGCATCAGGGCGATAGTGAACCCGTCGACGAGGTAGAGCGCGAGAGTCCCGACCCAATACCACGTAATGATCAGAAAGGCTCCAACCCAGGCCGTCTTCTTGGTTTTTCGGGCTTCGTAGGTACTTCCGATATTGAAGATTCGAACCGTGTGACGCCCTTGGACGCTCATCACGAGGAGCAAAAGAGCGACCAGCATGATTTCGCCGCCGATGAGAGCATCGTGGATCGCTGGCCAGGGGGCGTTGGTTGGTTCACCAAAGACAAAGGCCCCGTTCGTTTCTGGGGTCGGAGTTCCGAACATCCCCTCAGTCAGAGTCTCATACCCCGACCTGAGACCGTCCATGAAAAGCCCAATGAACCAATCAACAACACCCTTGATGCCCTCAAGGACGACGTCAATGAGATCAACCATTGCTATGCCTCCGTGATTGTGACCTCACAATCCGTCATGTCGTTAGACCCAGAGTACTGGACATCGTAGGCACTCGTGACTCGATTGCCACTGACTCGGGTCTCGACGATAACCGTGAACTGGCCACTATTCCCATCTGGGGAACAGCCCATCCCGTCCTCAGTTTCTGTGCCGAACGGAAACGAACTACTGAACAGGTCGGCCGTCTCGCCAGGGGAGACTACTACCCGGTCGGTTTCGTGCATTCCACTGCCTCTGGGATTCTCAATTGGATTGGGAACGTCCCCGGAGAAGATCAGTTCAGTTATGGCTTCTGGGCCACTCCCTGTGTTCTCTACCGTGACGAATGCCTCGCCATTCTTGATCCGGTCTGTCTCGGACTCACCATAGACTTCGTCCCACGGCTTATCTGGATTGTTCCGATAGAGTCCAACATCCTGTATCTGAATCTCTGGACGGAGTTCAGTCGAGGTTTCGACTACTGTCTTCTCGCCTTTCAGTGCGATCACTTGGTACTTACCGGGCGCATACGCGGTACCGATCTCGAATGAGACCTGTTGAGCACCTGCGGCTACGTCACGCTTCCCGAATAGCTCGCCGTTCGGTTGGATGAGGTTGACTTGGTCGACGTCGGCCTCGTCGGAGAGTTCGACGACGAGTGTTGTTTCCTCAACAGCGATCCGCGTGAGTGGGCCGTTGCCATCTGGAGAGGTCGTCCCGTCATTAGGTGTTCCAGACCCGCCATTGTCGTTCAGACAGCCAGCGACGCCTGCGAGCGCAACGCTGGCGACTGTCCGAAGAGCGGTTCGCCGACTGATGTGTGGGTGGTTTCTAGTCATGACTATGGGTTCCGTTGGAAGATGTCTTCTGGACCGAGCATACGGAGGAGCCGTGTGCCTGCGTAGAACATCACAATGAACGGGATGAGCTGCCAGCCGACCTCGACGATGAACGCGAACCAACCGTCGATAGTACCGAGCGGATGCCAGCGGGCAGTATCCGTCGCACTCACATACGCAGGGTTGTGCCCGAGCCACGAGCCCGGATGGTATCGAGCCGTGTAGATCCCCGGCTCATTGATCGTCACGATCGCCACCCCGGAGGCGTTGGTCTCGACGCGCTGGTCCGCGATGGTGATGTAGCCGTTGCGTGCGCCCCCACCGATCGGATACCGTCGGCCGCTATCGCTGAGCACGATCGGTGTGCCGGTCTTGTTGTCACGGAGTTCGATGCGGAGTGTGGCCTGGCTTTCGTTCTGCTGGAGCACCTCGACTGTCAGATTACTGCGCCGGAGCTGCCGCTCGGAGCCAGCGTCTGGCGCCACAATCGAGGTATTCACACCGCGAACGATCCCGGCTACCTGAAGCGCGTCGCGGTCGACGCTCTCGGCGCGAACCGCAACACCGTACGTCGTCGTGTACGACTGGTTGACGATGTCGATGTTGATGTTCTCACCGAGAGTTCCGGCCGGAGACGGCCGGTCTGTCCCCCACGTATCGATAATCTCTGGCCCGTCCCGAACGGGCTCGGCGCGAGGACCGATTCGTGATGGATACGCGTGAACGTACACGGGGATCGCCTCTGAGTCGACTGTGGTACTGCCCGTTCGATCCGACCGGACGAGCGTATCCCAGTTCGTGTTCCGAGCAGTGTAGAACCGCCAGACACCGCGAACCGTTGCGTCACCGTTCTCGGTCAGCGTGTACCCCTGCCACGGTCGAGACTGGAAAATGGCCACACCGGCGTCACCATTGGGGTACTCGGCGTAGTAGGGGTACGCCGAGAGGTCGTAGATTTCGACGGCGATCGAATCCGAGACGTTGAGCGACTCGGTACGGTAGGTGACCTCGACGTCGGTCTCGTCGCCCCGGTCGATTCGCGTGGTCTTCTTCAGCCGAACGTGGATCTCGGCTTCAAGCGTGAGGTTTGCACTCCAGTCGTCCTCGATCTGATAGTCGAGGGTCGGCGTGTGCGAGCCATCACGTTCGACGATGGTTTCGCCGTCCGTCTGCAACCGAACCTCCTCGACCTCGTTGTTCGCGAGCGACCACTCGATTGTCGTGTTCCCCGAAGAGCTTCCGTTCGGGACGCGAACACGATAGTCAACGAACCCCCGCATCGTGCCGTTTGGCGCGATATAGAGCGGGGTTTCACCCGACTCTAGGTGACCTCGCGTCGACGGCTGCACTGCGAACACCGTCGCGTGGGCGTCCTCGATGAATACCCCGTCTTCGAGCGACGCGTGGCGCGGATGCACGGAGGTATCCGGCCCACCGGCGTCGAGATCCGCGAAGTCATTCCGGGTCCACGTTGCCGCAGTCGCCGGCGGGCGCGTGAACGTGATGTCCGTCCCATTCGCGAGTTGGTGCATCGCGGTCCGGCTCTCGCCGTAGCGCTGCTGGTACTCCTCCTGGGTGATGTAGTTGTCCGCATCGCGAGACCACAGCGTCGCTGATTCATTCTCTGTGAGCCCATTCCCCTCCGTGCCCGGTCGTGGCGGGCTTGCAGTGACGAGACCCGTGACTAGGCTCGTCACGAACAGGGCGGCCATAAGCACGGAGAGCTCTCGTTGTGTCATGGGGGCTCGCGACGGGGGTGGTAGTCGCCTACCAGGGGGCGAGGTCGACGCACTGCGCCAGCGGGAGGTTCATCATCGACCCAGCGACGGTGTAGAGTGGCCCGAGGGCGACGAGGACGACCGCAGACTTCATCGCCGACCGCTTGTGGCGCTTGAGACCCTTCTTCTGCTCGGGCGTGATCGTGAACATCTCGATAAGGGAGTCGGCCTGCCACACGACTGCGAGGCCGACAATGCCCAGCGCCGTGGTAAGCTGGAAGAAGCCCTCGATCATGCTGGGGAGGTTGTCTGCACTACAGACAGCGTTCGTCTGTGCGGCGGCGGGTTCCACAGCGAACAGACTCAGGGCGGCGACGATGAACACAGCTTGCCTGGGGAGCCGCCTCGATGCTGTCGACTGGCTATCGGCGCTATTCGTAGCCGTCTCGGAGGGCGTATTGTCCTGTGACATAGCGGGTTACTCCTCTGCGTCGTCGACGAGTGCTTTGAGATCGGCGTAGCGGTTGGTCTCCTCGACGATCTCGTCTTTCGTGTAGCCCTGTTCGCGGGCCCGTTCGAAGAGATCTCGAAGCTCGTCGGGGTCGACGTCGCGAAGCTCCATCTCATCTCGGAGGGCGCGGCGATAGAGGGCGGACCCGTTGATATGGCTGTTCCACGTCAGGTACAGATCATCGATGTCTTCGATGGTGACTGCCCGTGTGATCATATGTGCGGGGTGGGTATGCACCGGTTGAGCCCCGGTCCATGGTGGTGCGATAGCTAGAAGATCGGTATATGCTTTCTGGCCACCAACTGGCGCAAAAATCTAAAGTAAATTATAACCAGAGAGCTCGTTCACCTCGCAAAAGCACAGTTAACCAACAATGGGGTTGGGTGCCGTAGGCTGTTGGTTAAGGTTGGGACGGCGTTCTACTCGAGTTCCACGATCTCTCCACGCCCGTTGTCGAGGATTTCCCGCACCTCGGCCAAGAGTTCCTGACCTTCCTCGTAGAGCCTTGTACCCTCATCGAGCTCACACTCGTCTGCATCGAGCTGTTCGGTGATTTCTTCGACACGGGCCAGCAGGTCGTGGATCTCTTGGTCGTTTGCCACGCTTAGATCACCCCCAACCAAAGCCCAGTAATAGCCAACAACAGCAACAGCAGCACTGCGATTGCGGCCTTGTAGTAGACCGGCGGGAGGCCCTCGGGTACGGCCGCCTCGTCGACTGCTTCGGCGAGTTCCTGTTCGTGTTCGTACTCCTGCTGAAAGGTCTCGTACGCAGCGTCGAGTTGCTGTGCCAGCGGCTTGACTTCGCCCGCCAAGAACACCTCGCGGGAATTCACGATATACTCGCCGGCGGCCGTCGGCGTAATCGTTGCCACATCCGCGACCTGATCGGCGATTAACCGGTCGTCAGTATGCCCGATCGCCGTGCCGATCGGGGTGTTTGCGGTGAAGATAGCTTCCGAGACCCGCTCGGTGTTGAACGCCTGGAGGTTCGAATCGCTCCCACCTCCCCGACTGACGATGATGGCGTCGACGTCCTCCGAGCGGTCGAGATGGTGAATACCGTTCGCGATGGACGTCGGCGCCTCCGACCCCTGGACGGTTGCGTCCTTCACCAGGATGTCGACGGTGGGGACCTGTCCGTGGATCGCGTTCTGGATGTCGTACCGGGCGTCTCCTCGAAGGGACGTGACGACGCCGACCCGCTCCGGGAACGCCGGCGGTTGCTGTTTCTGCTCGTCATCGAACCAGCCACGCTCTTCGAGTTTGCTTCGCAGTCGCTCGACTGCAGCCGCCTGGTCGCCGTCGCCGACAACGATGACCTCCCACGGTTTGAGGTCGATTTTCCCACCCTCAGTCCAGTAGTCGATGTCGCCCTCGAGGATGACTTCGGTCCCGTCCTCGAGGTCAGCATCCATCTTCCGATAGCGGTTCGCCCAGATCATACAGGGAAGCTCGGCGTCGCCGTCGGTGAGCGTGAAATAGAGCGCCGTACTGTTCTGATGGAGATCCGTGACCTCGCCAATACACCGGACACCGTCGAGAGCAGGCGCGTCCTCGACGACCGACGCAATCCGGTCGTTCAGCTGTGACACGCTGAGGACTTTTCCCGCCTCAGGTTCGACCGACTGCCGTTCAGTATCCGGTGCCTCCGCCATACACGTCTACTAACTATTGAATAAGAACCTCAAAAAGCTACGTCCGAGTGACGGGTCAGCTGTGAGACCCCGGCCTACAGGTCGCGAGGCTGGACCGTCTTCCGATCGTTGGCCTCAGCCCGCTCCGCAGCGTCGTCAAGCAGTTCGGCGACCTCTTCGTTGAGGGCGTCGTAGAAATCTGCCGAGACATTGTGGTCCGAGAGTGCGTCCTTCACGGCCGCTTTGACGATTAGGTCAGACATTCCATCGCGGACTTCTCCTGTCCACTATATAAAGGTTCGAAGTTTTATACGCGAGATTCCGGCCCAACTATGCCGAAATCGCCTCGGGGGACCAGAGAGAACATATGCCACCCCTCAAAAACAGGAAACAGACAGATGCACGATCTGACTGGGTTCCAGCGGGACATCTTGTACGTAACCACCGGGCTTGAGGAACCACACGGACTCGCAATCAAGGACGAACTCGACGACTATTACGAGCAGGACATCAACCACGGCCGCCTCTATCCGAATCTCGACGACCTCGTCGAGAAAGGACTGCTCGAGAAGGGTGAACTCGACAAGCGGACGAACGTATATACAGTCACACAGCGCGGTCAGCGTGAAATAGAGGCACGACGTGAATGGGAAAACCAGTATCTGGAAAGCAAAGAATCGGTGCCTGCGTAGCACCCACCGGTCTGTCGGAATCGACAGTCACCTCAGCAGAATCCCTCTTGTAGTAACTAGAAAGAACCTCTGTCAGCGGGCTGATCGCCTTCGTAGCCTGTCTCAGAATCAACCACGATAAGTATCGAGCAAACGGCACATCGGTCTGCGTTTGAGGTGAGGTAAGCACTACGTTAATAATTCAGACCGGATTTTTTATTAGAAGATAGCATTAATGGGCCGTTTTGTAACAGCTGATTTAATAAATTTGTAGTGGTTAGGGGGGAGTGATGACCTCACCTGACGACGATTCCCACGACAGAAGTGGTGAACCACCGGATCATACCCACGAGGACGAAGAGGAGTCTCACGAGCATAGTCACACGCATGACCACGATCATGGCGATCACGAGCACGGTCAACACATAGAACGGAACGCCGCCGACGTTTCCCCACCAATCGAACAGGGAGACGTTGCACAGTTCTCGGTCCCGGAGATGGATTGCCCATCCTGTGCTGGAAAGGTCGAGAACAGCGTTGAAAAACTGGATGGAATCCGTGGCGTCGACCCACAAGTAACGACGGGGACGCTGACCGTCTCGTACGACGGCGAGCAAACGAGTGCCACCGCGATAGCTGATCGGGTTGAAAAGGCCGGATACACCGTGGAGGACACTGGTGAGGTAACCTCGAAATTCACGGTCCCGGAAATGGATTGCCCGTCGTGCGCGGGTAAAATCGAAAATGCTCTCGACAGAGTCGGTGGGGTGACAACATACGAGACGCAGCCGACGACCGGAACGGTCGTTATCACGTACGATTCGTCGAGAGTTGGAGAAGCTGATGTCATCGACGCGATTGAAAATGCTGGGTATGAGGTCACAGACACGACAGGCGACGAATCAGGACATCAGGAAGCGGGCGGAGGTCGCGAGAGTATCTGGACGAGCTCGCGCGCACTCAAGACGTGGGTGAGCGGTGGATTCGTCGCCATCGGCTTACTCTTCGAGTTCTTCCTGACCGGCCAGAACATACAGATCGCAGGTCTACTTGGTACTGATCTGCTGGTCGGCGACATGCTGTTTCTGATTGCAGTGGCCACCGGCGGCCAGGAGATCCTTCGCAACGGCTACTACTCGGCACGAAATCTGAACCTCGATATCGACTTCCTAATGTCGGTGGCCATCCTCGGCGCACTCGTTGCGAGTCTCGTCTTCGGTGAGGCACTCTACTTCGAGGCCGCCACCCTCGCGTTCCTGTTCAGCGTCGCGGAACTGCTAGAGCGGTACTCGATGGACCGTGCCCGAAACTCCCTCCGCGAGCTAATGGATCTCTCACCGGATGAAGCGACCGTCAAGCGGAACGGGAGCACAGAGACAATTCCCGTCGACGAGGTCGCCGTGGGAGACATCGTCGTCGTCAAGCCGGGGGAGAAAATTCCGATGGACGGAAACGCCGTCGACGGTGAAAGCGCCGTCAATCAGGCACCAATCACGGGTGAAAGCGTCCCTGTCGACAAGACGACGGGCGACGAGGTGTACGCCGGTACCATCAACGAGGAGGGGTATCTTGAGGTGGAGGTCACCTCGGAAGCCGGTGATAACACGCTCTCGCGCATCGTGGAGATGGTCGAAGATGCACAGTCGAACAAGACCGAACGCGAGCAGTTCGTCGAGCGCTTCTCGACGTACTACACGCCAGTGGTCGTCGCTTTCGCCATCCTGACGACGGTAGCAAGCCCGTACATCCTCGGCACGACCTGGTCCACGGCCGTCGTCTACGGACTGACCTTACTGGTTCTGGCCTGCCCGTGTGCGTTCGTCATCTCGACGCCCGTCTCGGTGGTGTCGGGAATTACGAGCGCCGCGAAAAATGGCGTCCTGATCAAAGGCGGCAACCACCTCGAAGCGATGGGGGCCGTCGATGTGGTCGCGTTCGACAAGACGGGGACCCTCACGAAGGGTGAGCTCACCGTCACGGACGTCGTTCCCCTAAACGGGAACTCGGAGGAAGATGTTCTTCGGTGTGCACGCGGGCTCGAGCAACGGAGTGAACATCCCATCGGCGAGGCGATTGTCGCTGAAGCCGGCAGCGCAGGGGTCGCCGAGCGCGAGGTCGATGACTTCGAGAGCATCACCGGGAAGGGTGTTCGTGCCGATCTCGGCGGGACTCCTCACTTCGCAGGCAAACCGGGGCTGTTTGAGGAGTTAGATTTCGACCTTTCGCACGTTCACGCGACGACCGACGGTGGCGTCGTGACACAGACAGCCCGGCAGATGTGTGACCGGAACAACTGTCTCGATCTCCTCGAAGAGACTGTCCCCGAACTTCAGGCGGAAGGCAAGACTGTCGTCCTCGTTGGGACTGAGGACGAACTTGAGGGCGTCATCGCGGTCGCCGACGAGATCCGTCCGGAGGCGAAGCGAACAGTGACGCGACTGAAGCAACTCGGTGTCTCCCGAACGGTGATGCTGACGGGGGACAACGAGCGGACTGGCCGGGCGATCGCCGAGCAGGTCGGCGTCGATGAGTATCAGGCCGAATTACTCCCCGAGGACAAGGTGACGGCGATCGAGGAGCTCGTCGAGGAGTACGACGGCGTTGCGATGGTCGGGGACGGCATCAACGACGCACCGGCGCTCGCCACCGCCACAGTCGGCGTGGCGATGGGAGCAGCTGGGACCGATACGGCACTGGAGACAGCGGATATCGCCCTGATGGGTGATGATCTCGCAAAGCTCCCGTACCTCTACGAACTCGCGAACGATGCGAACGGTGTCATTCGGCAGAACATCTGGTCGAGCCTCGCTGTCAAAGCCGGGCTGGCAGCCGCAGTTCCGTTCGGCTACGTCCCGATCTGGCTTGCTGTCCTCGCGGGCGACGCGGGGATGACGACGGCCGTCACCGGGAACGCGATGCGGCTGTCACGGATTCGTCCGGACACAGCGACCGAAACTGGCTCTCTGGAGGGATACGATGGGAACAGAGACTGAAACAGACGTCGACCCCCGTTCCGACTCTCCCCCGCGAGACTATCTGTTCGGTCTGTCCTCTCGCCAACTGTTCGTTCTCGTCGTTATCGTTGGACTCATCGGTCCCGGATTGGGCGTATACGCCCTCGAACAAGCCAACCTCTCGACAGTGGCTGATTTCGTCTGGATCGTTGGCTATGGGACGACCGTTTTGGTCGTCTGGTTCATCTGGCTTCGGCCACTCGATTTCAGTGGCTCCTCCGCTCAGGAGACATCACCTACTGCTGAATCCGAGCAGGTCGAAACCGAGAACGAAGACTATGACGACGCTGAAACCGCAGACGCTGCCGAGGAACCGGATCAACCCAATACTCCCTCAAACAAGGATACCTCGCAATCTTCCGCTCCTGAGGGGGTGGAGACCTCAGACTCGACATAGCGCCAATTCCCCGAAATCTACCGATGGCACTCCACGATCATTCGGACGACGATACAGCTTCACACGAAGCGGCATCTGATACCGGCAGAAGCACCCGTCGGCTTGCACTTGTCGCGATCATCAATTTCGTTGGTTTCGTCGTTGAACTGGCCGGTGGGATCCTGTTCGGCTCCGTCGCACTGATCAGCGACGCGATCCACATGCTGTTCGATATGTTGGCGTACGTGATGGCGTTCGGGGCCGGTTATACCGCCGAACGCTTCGAGGGCGGTGAGGCGTGGTCGTACGGACTACACCGACTGGAGCCCGTCGCAGCCTTCCTCAACGGCGTGCTCCTTATCCCGATGGTGGGGTACATCGTCTGGGAGTCCTACCAGCGGTTCCTCAACCCCGTCGACATCGATCCGATTCTGACCCTTGTCATCGCAGTCGGTGGCCTGTTGGTCAATCTCGGCTCCGTGTATATCCTGCAAGGCGATGAGATGAGCCTCAACGAACGGGGCGCGTTTTACCATTTGCTCGGTGATGCCGGCGGTTCTATCGCGGTCATCGTGTCGACAGCTGCCGTCGCTGTGTTCGATCTTCCGGTTGCAGATCCCGCCGCAGCCGTCCTCATCGCCGTGTTAATCCTCTGGTCTGCTGGGAACGTGCTGCAAGAGAGTACATCGATTCTCCTCCAGCGGAGTCCCATCGATTCGACCGCGCTCACAACAGAACTCGCAAACGTTGACGGCGTCGAGCGGGTTGACGATCTGCACGTCTGGCGGGTGTGTAGTCAACTCACTGTCGGAACCGTTCGAGTCGTCGATACGGCGACGACGCTGGAAGAGCGCACCCGAATCCGGACAGATATCCACAACCAGTTGATGGAATACGGTATCGACCACGCGACGGTCGAACTCGTCTCAGACGGTGAAGCCCGCGCAGAACAATCTGACCGAACGACCCATACCCACTGATGGACACCGACAAACGCCTCAGAACCTCCCACGTACTGGGCGGCTATAGAGACTCTATTGGAGCTGGATACGTCAGGCACTAGCATGGCATTGACAGAGACCTTCAGGCGCTACACCCGTTCGCATCCACGCCACGTGACGGCACTTGTGAGCGTAATCGGCTACACCGTTGTCATCGGAGCCTTCGCTGGAATGGTTCCGGTGCCGGAGATCGGCCGTGCGACAGTACAACTGTTTTCGGATTTGATCGCTGTTATCAACACGACTGCGCTGATATTTCTGATCGCTGGCTGGCGGTTCATCAAGCGTGGAGATGTCCGCAAACACCGGGCTGCGATGGTGACTGCCTTCGGCCTCATCATGCTGTTTCTCGTCCTGTACGTCTGGAAGGTGAGCGGCGGGTTCGAAAAGGCGTTCGTCGGGCCGACCCTCGTCACGTACGTCTACTGGGCAATGCTCGTCGTTCACATCCTCCTATCGGTGGTTTCGGTACCGGTTGTCGTCCACGCTATCGTCCTCGGACTCACACACTCCCCTGTAGAACTCGGTGATACAATCCATCCCCGAGTTGGCCGCATCGCGGTTGCGGCGTGGACGCTGAGCCTGTTCCTCGGCGTCGTGACGTACCTGCTACTCAATCACGTGTACGACTGGGAACGGGTTCGACTTGGTGCGCTGTTCGTCGGCGTCGCCGTTCCTGCTGACTGGCGTGAATCCGTTGAAACGGGATTTATTCCCAATCGAGGCGTCCGGAATCACAACGACGTTTAGGGAATGGATACGCGCATTCTCAGCAGCATAGGGCGACAGTTTACTGCTGGATATATAGCGAGTACATGATGATCGCGAGACCAACAGCGACGAAGACGCTATTGATGAGAACGCCGGCTTCCAGCGACACGGACAGAAATTGATTGGCAATGCCCGTGAGAAGCGCGCCGAGGGTGATAATACCGAACCCGACACCTAACACCCGTAACGAGGCAGCCCCGGTACGTCGATAGGCTTTGTACGCGATGTAGGTAATCCCGCCCCCAAGGAGTAGAATGATCGATTTGACCACGACGATTGCCATCATCAGATCGGTCATAGTTCGTCCCCCATCATCGACCAGATATCCGCGAGGCGCTCGTCAGTTGTCTGCGGTGGTCGTTCGACATCGACGGAGAACTCCCCGTCGTCATCCATCGAGATCGTCACGTCATCGAACGCTCGCTTGTAATGGGTGACTCGCCCACCACCGGGGTTTATCGTGTCCTGTTCGCGGAGGAGGGAGGCCGAACTGAGGAGTTCCAATTTGCGATACAGCGTCGACTTCGGGATGTCACAGGCGTCGATGAGCTCGTTTGCGGTCATGGGTTCAACTGTTTCGCGGAGAATAGCCCGACAGGCGGGATCGTCCAGTGCCTCAAGGACATCTTGTAGCGCTGAAGTGTCCTCCGATGGCACTGAATTGCCTCCCATTAGTGGATAGTGAGAGTCTGGTGGAATAGGTTATCCGATTGCTGGTCGATCCGTACTGGGGGAGCCCCGAGCGAATGTTCGCCATCGCTCTGTCGTCGGAGATTCGTCGTTCGGAAGGGCCATGAGGCCAAATATCGGTATACCATCTCATTTGTGACTCATACTTCACATTGGGCATCAATTCGTCGAACACCATCCTCCGTGACTTCGTAGAGCCCCCGACCCAATGGGTAGATGTACCCCTCAGTTTGAAGTCGAGCACAGGTTTGATCGACTGTAATCGGATGGTGATCTACTGCTTTTGCGATATCCATAACGTGGAGCGGGGACTGGTCGATAAGGAGTTTTAACACCTCGGCTTCGGTTTGAGCGGTGAATTCAGTCATATTTGAGACCGGATGATAGTCGACTCGCACTGCGAGTGATTCCGACTATCCATGGGAAGCCGACTCTTGTTCTGCGTAGACCTCGAGAAGTTCCTGATACCGGTTCCGAATCGTGACTCTACTCACGTGGGCTACGTTGCTCACCGTTTCCTGTGTGAGTTGTTCGTTCGTTAGGTGAGTTGCAGCATACAGCGCCGCCGCCGCCAGCCCTGCTGGACTCTTGCCACTATGGGTACCGGTGGCCATTGCCACCTCAAGCAGTTCTCGGGAGCGTCGTTCCGCTTCATCGCTGATCTTGAGCGACGATGCGAACTGTGGGATATACTGCGTCGGGTCTTCCGGTTCGATTGCTAAGCTGAGTTCACGAGATTGATAGCGATATGCACGTTGGATGCGGAGCTTCTCGACGCGACTGACAGCGGCGAACTCCGACAGCGGGCGTGGCATTCCCTGTTGTCGAGCGGCGGCATACAGCGAAGCCGTCGACATTCCCTCGATTGACCGCCCCGGAAGCAGGTCTTCCTCGACGGCTCGCCGATAAAGAACGCCCGCCGTCTCGCGAACGGATTCAGGAAGATCCAGCGCAGAAGCCATCCGACTGATTTCCCCAAGTGCCTGCTTGAGATTCCGCTCGTGGGCGTCTTTCGTCCGAAACCGTTCGTCCCAGGTCCGAAGACGTTGCAATCGGGCGCGTTTGCGGCCGGAAACACTCTGCCCATAGGCATCTTTGTCTTGCCAGCCGATCGTCGTACTAAGGCCCTTATCGTGCATGAGCTGTGTCGTCGGAGCTCCGACGCGGCTCTTCTCGTCTCGTTCCTCAGCATAGAAGGCCCGCCATTCAGGGCCTCGATCAATTGCATTCTCATCAAGAACCAGACCACAGTTTTTACACGTCGCTTCACCACGACTTTCATGCTGGACGATCTGACCATCGCACTCTGGACAGGATGTCCCTGTTATCGTTGCGTGGCCCTCTTCACGCGATTTCGAGGACTGCTCTTGGTCGCTTCGTGAGCGTGTCTCGATGTTTTCCACCATAGTATTGAGCTGGAGAGACCGTGTGTCTGCTTACCAAAGCGAATGGGGTGGCAGGGGATGAACAAATGGCGGATTCCCAACGCATGGGAAACCGCCCTCAGATTAACCGAGATGACCAGAAAGAATCCTACGTCCACTTCGACTCCATCTCGTGGATCGGGTGATCAATGGCTCAAACCTCGATGCTCCCTCCAAACGTGCGGAACCGTCTTGCAGGACTGCCGTTCACGTACGGACAGTTGGCTGGCGGCACGTTGATACTCACCTACCTCGTGATGCTCCTCGGAGCGTATACGAGTGCGATCGGTGCGGGATTGTCATGTCCTGACTGGCCAACGTGTTATGGAACCTGGATTCCATTCCTCCAGCCCGAGATTATCGCCGAATCACCGTACTCTGCCGTCCAAATATTCGCAGAATGGGCCCATCGCGGGCTCGCGATGATAGCCGGTGTCCTTATCGCGGGGACAGCGGGTGGAGCATGGGTAATCTATCGTGACGACACGGTCATCACATGGTCTGCGATAGCGGCGGTCGCTCTGCTTCCACTCCAGGTCCTGCTCGGGAGACTGACAGTGACAGGGAATCTAAAACCGATTATCGTAACAACTCACCTCGGGGTTGCAACGCTCATTCTACTCAGCCTCCAAACAACCGTCCTCACGGTGTATTTTCGTCACTGATAGCGTCTCCAAACCGATTCAATCTAGCTGAAGTTATTGAAGAGGACTCAAGTGGATACCAGCCACAGCAAGGGTGGCCCTCTACGTATCGAAGATCGCTTGACCATACACTTCCAATCCCGATCTCCTAAGATGAGGGAACCGATATCATACGGCCGCTCCGTTGCTATTGCTATCGGTCTCACATACGGCTTCTACATCGTTGGGGTATCGTTGTTCTTGTCGGTGTGGCCGTCGTTAGTGTATTCAGGATGGACGATTCCGGAAGCTGCCCGCCACGAGATAGACGTGACGAACGTTGCCCCTGCTGAACGCCACACTATCGAGTTCACAGCGGCTGCTGATCCCGGTATCTACTCATGCACTGTCACAAGGTCAACCACGTCCTGAACGGCTCGTTCTACCCCGGCAGAATGCTGACGGAAGTCGTATATCGGTCTGTGATGGATACGGACATCTTCTCACAACTCATGGGGTATGCTGGATATTCCGGATGACGCGACTTTGCCGTCGCCGAGCGGCATCTGCGATTTCGACGAACGTCGCTAAGACCGGATAATCGACGGTCACAGACTCATACAGATACGGGCAGAGATCTTTGTCAGTTCGGTCTCGCACGGAAGTGTCACTCCACCGCTCGTGGAGTTCTTGTTGCCGCTTCTGGAGCCACGATTCACAGGTGGCTGCTATCGAGTCGAGTCGTTCGTACCGCGTTCCTAATTTGCTGAACGATACCGTGGCTTCCGGGGAGAGCTCCACAGCGGTGAGCGTATCCTCGATATCGGAGACTGTCGCATGTGCATCAGCAAGAGAGACGTCTTCTTCTTCGAGCACCTCGAGAAATATCTGCCGACGTTCGATACACAGACCAGCCCGATTCAGTACGAGATTTTTGAGAGCGGGAGTCAGATGATCTGCCTCGGAAAGACGGGTGACGACAGAGATACCAAACTCGGCAGTCATACTATTGCGTAGAGAATCGCCATAGACAGCCTCGTAATGGCCGACACCCATCACGGTTTCGCGATAGCAGTCACCGATGGTGGTGAACACCGGAGTCGAAGGTGGCGAGATCGACTGGACGGTGAGACAGCGTGGCTGCTTACCCTGAGGAGCGGTTGCCTCCAACGTCTGGATGTCTCGCTGAAAGTGTCGGAGGGCGCGGCATTCGCGCTCGATCTCGCTCCGTTCCTGCTGGAGTGCCTCACGTGCGGGGTTCGTATAGTCGGAGAACGGTTCTGAATCGCGTGTCATTCTGAATTTCACACGCAGGAAACCAGTGTCGGCATCGGTCCGTCTCAGGGCGAAGAACGCAACACTCGTCGCCTCAACGAAGCGCCTCCGTACGGAGTCTACCCGTTGAAATCGCTATATGGCACGGCCCTCTGATCGACGATCGTTTGACTCTCGGGAACGTCTCCATCCGGTGGCATACTTCCGTCAGCTGGCCCGCCAGGTTCCCCGACGACAATACGACCGACCATCCCGAGCGACTTGTGTGGAATACAGAAGTAGTCGTACGTCCCTGTCGTTTCGAACGTGTGTTCGTATGTCGCACCTTGTTCGCTCATCGTTTCACTGTTGAACGCTTCGGCACCGTCTGGAATCCGGGTGACGGAGGCCGAACTGTTTCCTTCTTTATACGCAGTGGCCGAATGGCTGCCGCTCTGGATTTCGAACGTGACGGTGTCGCCAGGGTCCACGAGGAGTCCGATCGGGTCGAAATAATAGCTACTGCCCTCAGTGACCAACATAACTGTATTCGAACCCCCATTGGATCCGTTAGAGCCGTCCTGCGTCCCTTGCCCACCGGTTGTTGTGGTTTCAGTTCCACCACTGTTCTCGTCACCAGAACTGCTACATCCTGCAAGGCTGGTTACACTACCAGTAGCGACGATGCCGGCGGCTTTGAGGATGTGTCGACGCTCCATATCACCATATCAAACACCTCGATATAAGGGGAGCAGGCGGATTCCCGCTGGATGGGAAACCGCCGTCGATTGATCTGCCGAGTTCTTCGTGCTGATGGCTGCCCATTGCATTTAGGACGCTATACCTGCAGGTCGTAAGCCAGTTGCAGAAGCATATCGATTCTCTTTCAATAGAGTTCCATTACATTTGACAAACTCAAAACAGAACTCGCTACACTCAACGGCGAACGGCTCGTCCCACGTGGAATCGACTATGCGGTGGACGACTCGACCGAGACTGTCGGCGATGATATCGGTCGGACCAGCCGCATAGCCATACAGCTGACCTGTACAGACAAGGATATGCAGGCGGTGTCCTCCACCAGATGTTCGTCGTAGTGGTAGAAACCACGAATGATTCCATCGCCACGAATTCACGTCGGACGCGACATATACGGGACAGAGGTAAGGAGCAGCACTCGTTTCCCCGAAACGACACAACAGCACGGCTCTATCCACACTCCCGGAAGATATAGGTGGGTCATCTTATTATTCTGAAGAGAACGACCGTGCGCGACTGGCCAGAACCGATTCGACCGCTCCGCAGCTATCTCCCTGCCGAGATGCGGGTGCTTCGTGGTATTCTGGGAATGATCGGTGGGGTGGCTCTCTTCGGTGGAGTGTTAGTCATACTGCTTGGCGGCAACTGGCAACTCGGGTACGCCGACAGCCGGTTCCTTGCCTCGATCTTCTTGGCGCTGATCCCGGCGACGATCGGGATCGTATCGCCCGCCTGGTACTGGCTCGGGCGACCGGCGTGGTACCGGCTGGATCGGCCGGGCAACCACCTACTCCGTCGGTTCCGGAACGCTCGGTTCGTGCCCGGTATGGTTGGGACCGTTCTCGGTATCGGCCTCATGGCACCAGTAACCGCCACGTCAGGGTTCTGGGTACAGATCCTCGTCCCGTTCGGTCTTGTCATCGCGATCGTGAGCCCGCTCTGGTTCTGGCTGGTGCGACCGATTGCCCACGATCGGGTCGAGAAATGGCTTCCCGGCGACGGGAGTGAGCAGTCCCTGGCGACGTTCGGAATGCGACTGCTTCCCGCCGTCGGGACACTTTTCGTTGTGAGCGTGGCCATCACGGCCGTGCTTGCCCTGCCTATCGCCGCGGTCGGTGAACCGGTATCAGACGATGGCCTCACGATCACGGTCACGGACATCCGGACTGCCACGGAGGTAGCAGAAGTCGGAAGCGAGGATGGTCGCGGCGACGATGCTTGGCGGCTCTTGTTAGTCCAGATCGCAGTCGGGAATCACGGCGATACTCCACGGCAACTTCCGGGGTCATCGGTGGGTGATATCTCGGTGATCGCTCCGAACTGTCGCGCCAATAATTTCGGCGAACCGTCGAACAACTGCAACCAGCTGTATCTCGACGGAAACATCACCGCGAACGGACACGAGTACGTGAACTACGACTCGCGTCAGGCGTCAACTGCAGGGAGAATCGAACCAGGAGATCGCATCACGGGATGGCTCGTCTTTCGGCTCGAGACTCAACCGACTAATGGTGCTGGATTCGGCGCGATGATTATCGTCGACGACATCGGTCGGTGGCGTATTGAGAGCAAATGACGGATCACGCCGATCCCTCGAACTCGGCAGTGTTCATTCGGCTGCGTTTGCATTGTACAGGAGGACTTGACGGGATCTCTTGAGCGAACCCGTCAGGTAGAAGTAACTCACCCGTCAACCCCCACCAATGGAACGGGATCGGTGGCGAACAGAGACCGAGCATTCTGGGGACACGATGGGAGAACGCTGCTCCATACGCCCCGTACTGGTCGGTTTGCTGTCCGTACTTATACTCACACAGATACCCGTCGCATCCGCACATGGAGCTACCGCAACGGGAGGACTCACTCAGGGCCACGGCGTCCTTCTCGGGGTTATCGGCGTTGTCGTCCTCGTTGGAACGACCATTCTCAAACGAACGAACCGTATCTCGCCTACAGTCGCGCTCTACGGGGTGTTCGCCGGCATCACCATTACTGCACTCGGTGCCGTCCTCTTCGAAGGATTCTCACCAGACCCTACCTACACAGCGAGTTCGATGCCGTTCCCTCGGTCGTGGTACGAGCCACTCGGATTGCTGGCTGGCCTGATGATCACGGTCGTGAGTTTCATCGTCGGCTGGCTTCGCTGGCCGAGTCGTCCCCGGTACACCTTCCTCGGCATCCTGATGGGGCTGTGGATCTCGTATCCCTACCTCATTCCCGGGCACGCGAGCGACACGCATCCACTCGGCTACGCTATCGTGCTGGGTACTCCGATTCTCGTCGGATACATCGTCTGGAAAGACGCAGGAGGCATCCTCCGGGCGGTCCTGCGTGACCCGGTCGCCCGCCGCTTCGGACTCGGCGTCGGTATCGTGCTGGCACTGTTCTTCGTCTCTGTGACGGGCTATCTCTCCTTCTTCCCGGAAGAGGGGTTCCCACACGAAGTGACCGTCGTCGTCCTGCCCGCCATCTATCAACTGGTCACGTGGCCGACGCTCGAAATCGCCATCCCACATATCCCCTTCTTCCTGGCCCTGTCACCCGGACAGGTCATCATCGTCGGAATGTTGAGTACGCTCATCGGGTTGAACGCCGCTCTCATTGCCCGTCACTGGCGTGTCGAGGAACGGGCCGGGCTGACCGAGGGAACGGCCGGGAGCGCCGCAATCGTCGGGACGTGTACCTGCGGCTGTTGTGGCCCACTGGTTGCCAAAATCGCGGTTCTTGCTGCTGGCCCCGCCATCGCAGCACCGCTCTACTGGGTGTTCGTCGATTCGGCCTCCCCGCTCAGCGCGCTGTTCATCGTCGGGAGTCTCGTCCTGTTCGCTGGAAGTCTGATCTACTCGGTTGAAGCAGCGCGACAGCCCGATCAGTCGGCGTCCATCGTCCCGGCCGATTGAATTGACGCCAAATTATGCGAGGGGATGATCTGAGTTATGAGGGACAGAACACGAGAGTACCTGTGTTTGGGAGTGACAGCAGTATTATACCGTATTCGATTGACGTTCGTCAGTCGACAGACTGTGGTTCCGGGTCGGGTTGGAGAAACATCACGTTGACACGCCCGACTGCGTCGAAATCCCGAAGCTGATAGACCAGTTCCCGAATCCGTGCTGCTGGCCCCTCACAGAAGATGGTTTCGAGACACCACTCGCCATGGTGCATATGTTGGGTCGTTCCGATGACGTCCTCGAAATCGTGTTGGACGGTGTGCAGGTCGCCGATCACGAGCGTGTGTTCGTAGTCGAAGGCCAGTGCTGCAACGACGGGGCCGTTCAGTCCTTCGAGATCGGTATGGCGCTCAATATATTCCTGAATCGCCTCGCGGACGGCACGGGACCGCGATTCGATCCCCTCATCTTGCCACGTGTCATCGAACGATTCGAGGATTTCTTGTGGGATGTTCAGACTCGTTCGCATCCCGTACTGCTTGCACGGCACTCCTCAAGAGCCTCATTATTACGATATCCGTATACAGGCCATAACAACCCCTATCAGTCGTCTGCTCCCCGTATTCAGTAAATGGCTAGTGGAATTGTTGGACTCGCGCTCGGTGCCAGCGCGCTCGGACTAACGCACGGGCTTGCGCCCGGCCACGGCTGGGCCATTGCCGCGAGTTACGCACTCGACAAACCGAACAAATGGTTCTACGGCGCCGCATCGAGTCTCATCCTCGGAGTCGGCCATCTTATCAGCAGTATCGCGATGGTACTGGTCTACTTCTGGGCGCTCTCGTACTTCGGATTCACCCAGCTCGAATGGATGAACTACGTAGCAGGCGCGTTACTCATCCTGCTCGGAATCTGGCAGTATTTCAATGGCCACGAACACACTACGGTAGATTCTGACCACGAGAACGATCAGCAGGACCACGACCACAACCACGGACACGATGATACGCACGACCATGGGCACAGCGAGACGGTGCGTGAGGGATGGTTCAGCCGACTTAGCCGTGCGCTCCCGTTCGTCGGTATGACTACGCCCGCCCATTCACATAGCCATACAGATGAGACACCGGATCAAGGACTCTATGGAATGGTAGCACTCGCATTTGCGCTCGGGTTTACACATAACGAAGAGTTCGACATCATCGCGATCTGTACGGGGTCAGCCTACTGTCTCGAGCTGATGCTCCTCTACTCTATCTCCGTGATCGTCTCGCTCGTCGGCGTGACGCTTCTGCTCGTGGCTGGCTACGAGCGCTACGAGGATAGACTGGAAGACTATGCTGACTACCTACCAACGTTCACAGCAGTGATCCTCATTGTAATGGGCATCGGGTTCATCCTCGGCGTCTTTTGACGGTAGTGTTCAGATACAATAGTTGGGACCGACCTGCTCACTGCATGTGATTTGATCCTCTAATCCGCACAGACGCGAACCAGTGGTCGTGTTAAGTTGGAGATGAGGCGGTCGTTGGTTCGGATGATCTATGGCCGGATTCGACCGCTTCAGCGGTAGTATTGAGTGGAATAACTCGGAATCTGTGGAGCGAGAGCGGACACCCAAAGAAGCGATTGAAGTGGGTATTCAGATCCATCTGAGTATCCTATCAATTTCGAATACAAAACAATTACTTGGAAATTTGGGTGTCAAACGGAGTCGAGCCGCCATTCATAACTGGGCCCAGAAGGCTGATCTACAGCCCGACGGCGATGCCGTTCCAAATCAGATTGCTGTAGACGAGACGATGATTCGGATCAACGATGAGCGCCACTGGCTGTATGCCGCAGTCAATCTCAGGATAAACAAATCCCTCCACATCAGGCTGTTTCAGACCAGGACCACACAACTCACGCTGCTGTTTCTCCGCCAACTCCGCGACAAACAGCAGGTCGAGCAAGCCACGTTTCTCGTCGATGGAGCGCACCACCTCAAAGCGGCACTCCAGCGACTTGGACTTCGATTTCAGGTGACTCGCCACGGAAATCGGAACGCCGTCAAACGTATATCTAGAGTGGTGAAACAGCGAACCACTTCGTTTTCAAATACGTTCAGCCACACGTCGCTCACGACCGCTGAATCGTGGCTCCAAGCGTTCGCTATCTGGTGGAATTGATGCTAAACTTAACACGATGCGAGAGAATGCGGTTCGCCATCGAACTTGTCGTCCACACTGTTCGGTAAGAGAACAATAACCAGCGCGGTGTTACTCGAAGTGTCCGATGGACGTCTGATACTGCTCGGCGACGTGGTTCCAGTCGACAACCTCGAAGAACGCGTCGATGAACGAGCCGCGGTCGGGACCGTAGTCGTAGTAGTAGGAGTGCTCCCACACGTCGAGCGCGAGGATGGGGTGGGCGCCCCACAGCGCGCCGTTATCGTGCTTGTCGACCTTCACGTTACGTAGCTGTTTGGCGACGGGATCGTACACCAGTAGCGCCCATCCGCCCGCAGCACTCGCGGCGGCCTCGAACTCGCCTTTCCAGCCATCGTAGGAGCCGAAGTCTTCCTCAATGCGGTCGCGGAGGTCTCCCTCGGGCTCGCCGCCGCCGTTCGGCGACATATTCTCCCAGAAGAGCGTGTGCAAGTAGTGGCCGGAGCCGTTATGAGTGACGTTCCCAAGCGCACCGGCTGTTGCGGAGTAGTCTTCCGACTCACGGGCCTCTGCTAGCGTCTCCTCGGCGGCCGCAAGCCCATTAACGTATCCTTGATGGTGGGTATCGTGATGCCAGGTGAGCACCTGCTCGCTGATGTGCGGTTCGAGCGCGTCGTAGTCGTACGGAAGCGGCGGTAGCTCCGGATTCGAATACTCGGACATTGCGTCTCAACGGTCACCTGGTGCCCCCTTAATGGTTTGCTGAACTGGAGTATTGTTTAGAACGTATCACTTCGAGGTTATGACTCCCTGTTCAGCCAGTGTAAGTCGCCGTCGACAAAGAAACGCGTAACTCACGTACGTAATAAATGCACTCAGCATAGCCAACACAAGATAGAACGTGATGACGAGCACGCGAGGATGAGAGACTAATGTAGCTCGAGCGGCGGTATATGTGAGTATAACCGTTAGCACGCTCCCGAGGGCGATAGAGACCTTCGCCCTACGTTGTGTCAGAACCGGTCTGTTACAGTGCGGACACCACGTTGTATTGGCCGAGATATGTAGCCCACAGTGGGGGCACGCAATCTCCTTGTGCTCGTCGGAGTTCGGGCTCATGGAACAACCCGTACTGTAACCAATCGACGCAAGCGCCCTAACTCTTTCCAAGGTACCCAGCTCCTCTCGGAAGCCGGTATACAGCCGCTTCGATTATTGTCGAAATACACCTTGGAACCCACTGTCGTCAGTACAAGGATCCTCTTGTTCACGTCAGTGGGAATTTATCCCCGATGTACGATCGCCAAGTCGCAGTCGACTTCTTGGATTCGTTCGAATGTCGGCGTCGAAAGGAACCGAGAGACAGCGCTACGATCCGTACTTGCACCGATTACCGCTAGATCGTAATGAGACGCGTTTCGTTCGAGAAATTCTTCGACTGTTCCAGTGACGACCCGCGTCTCGATCGGCTCCGTAAACGACTCGATGAGATTTTCGAGCGTGATCTCGGCCATCCGCCGCTCCCGGCGCTGTGTGACACAGGAACAGGCACTTATCGTACCGTTGCTGGGCAAGAGTCGATGTGCGAAGTCAAGCATTGCATTCGCGAGTTGACCCGTGGAACGGATCATTACGAGGATGCGCTGCCAGTTTGTGCGTCCGTTCGAGGAGTGGAATACGATCGCGTCCGTGTCCCCAGTCAGGAGCCGGCGGACGAATTGACTTGGGGTGTCGTCTTCGGTTTCATAGGGACCGACGATCAAGTCACAGTTCTCTGCCTCTGCGGTTGCAAGCACAGTTTCCCCGATCGAACCCTCTGCTACGGCGACGACGAATTCACAGGGCACGTCGACGACAGCACTGACACTGTTTTTGAGCCGTTCGAGGTCGCGTAACTGCTGCTCGGCGAGATAGTCTTCGGCTGCCTGCGTGATGGAATCCTCTGGTGAGGCGTTTGTATCGCCGGCGTCTACCGTCTGCTTGGCTGCTTCCAGCGTTGATTCTGTTTCCTCGACTGTCTCCGCACTCACCGTTTTCATGAGGACGACCTTCCCTGCATCGTGAGCGGCAGCGAGACGGGCAGCGAACAGAACGAGCGAATCAGCGGTGTCTCCACGGATAGGAACCAGAATCTGATCGTCGCCGTGGGTCGATTGAAACAAGTAGCGTGCCCGTTCGTGATAGAATCGACGCCGCCAGAAGACGAACACGCCGGCGATGAGGAGACTCGACACGACAATTCCGACCACGAAGGTCAATCGTTCGGCACCCGTAACGAGCACGAGCAGAGCTGTCGAGAACGCCGTCGGTTCTTCGAGTGACAGCCCCCACGTCACGACACCGGTAAGGAAGATCCCAAGGGCAGCTGCACCGGCATGGACCTGGAATTGCTCGGGCGTGGTTGGATACCAAAGTCGAGCGCTCACCTCGAGAGCAATCCAGCCACTGAGTGCTCCTGTGATCATCCCACCAACGAACTTGTGGGGGGACGAGTAGCGACCCTCGGGATCAGCAAACAGGGTATATGTGCCCGAAGCGAGCGGCGGGTACACCAGAAAGGAGACGACCGGCGAGACGTTCGAGAGCCACGTCACGATGGCGATAAGAAGTGGAACGATGATGAGTGCCGACAGATGGAGGAGGTTCTCCGTGTTTTCGAGCCAGCGACGGAATTCTCGGATCTCACGGCGTTCGAACCGACGGATTCGACGGCGAACAGAATGATAGTGATAACGCACCAAATCGAGCATACGTACCCCTGCATATGGAGCGTAATTTGTGTGTCGCCTTAGGTTCACTGGGGGTACAGCTCCTACAGAGAGAACGAAACATTATCCAACTTGGTTTGTGAATACCCACGAGATGACTGACGATCTTGCTGAATCCTCGACAGCCGACGCGTCGGAGGACGGTGACGTCGAGACTGAACTGTCCCGCGACATGAGTCTGTTCGATATCACGTTTATCGGTGTCGGGGCGATGATCGGGGCAGGTGTCTTCGCACTAACGGGGTTCGCAGCCGGCCTCGCCGGACCCGCTCTGACGCTCGCATTCTTTCTCAACGGTTTCGTTGCGCTGTTCACAGCCGTCTCATACGCGGAGTTGGGTGCTGCCTTCCCGGAAGCCGGCGGCGGCTATCTGTGGGTGAAGGAAGCACTCGTCGACCCGAACGGGTTCTATGCGGGGTGGATGAGCTGGTTCGCTCACGCCGTCGCGTGTTCTCTGTATGCTGTAACCTTCGGGGTCTTTCTTACGGAGTTCATCGTCTACTCCGGGTTGCTCTCTGAGGGATTTGCCTTATTCGGTGTCATCGACCGCTTCCTTCTGGATAAACTGCTCGCAGTGCTGATGATATGCCTGTTTGCATACATCAACTACCGGGGGGCGGAAGAGACGGGGAAAGCCGGCGTCATCGTGACTGGGATCAAGGTCGTGATTCTTGGCGTCTTCGTCGCGTTTGGAATACTCGCGACGGTCAATACCCCGAACTGGCCGGCTAAGTTTATGGGCAGTCCCAGTTTCGCTCCGAATGGAGTCATCGGGATCATCGGGGCGATGGGGTTCACGTACATCGCCTTCGAGGGGTACGAGATCATCGTCCAGTCCGGAGAGGAAGTCGTCAACCCAGGCGAGAATATTCCGAAAGCGGTCTTCTACTCGCTGCTCATTGTCGTCCCCATCTACATTCTCGTGGCGTTCGCCGCCATCGGCGGCATTAGCGTGGTGCCCGAACTCGCGGAACAGGCTGGTCTCGGTGCCGATGCTCCCACCTGGCAGCTCTTGGGCAATCTCGGCGAACTCGGGATTATTGAGGCTGCTGGACAGTTCGTTCCATACGGTGTGCCGTTGTTACTCGTTGCCGGCCTCACCGCGACGATGAGTGCGCTGAACGCAACCGTGTACTCCTCGTCGCGTGTCTCGTTCGCGATGGGGCGCGACCGAGCACTCCCGAGCATCTTCGAACGAATTCACCCGGACAAACGAACCCCTCACTGGGCGATCCTGCTGTCGGCGCTCCTCATCATCGTAATGGCCCTGACGCTCCCGATTGAAGCGGTTGCAGCGTCGGCCGACATTATGTTCATTCTCCTGTTTGTGCAGGTCAACTGGACAGTTATCAAGATGCGCAAAACCCATCCGGACCTGCCGCGGACCTTCGAGGTTCCCTATATGCCGTGGCCACCGCTGATCGGGATCGTCTTGCAGTTCCTCCTCACACCGTTTCTGTTGTCGGCGCTCGGGCTCGAGATCGGTCTCGGCCCAGATTCGCACGGCTTCATCGCGCTCGTGACGACAGTCGTGTGGATGGGACTGGGGATCGCTGTCTACTACGGGTATTCTGAGCGCAAAGAATCGGAAAAGCTCGAAGAGGAAGCCCCTACCGTCGCGACAGAACAGGCCCCGGCGACCGAGCGTGCCGATCGGGATCAACGGATTCTGGTCCCGATCGCTAATCCCGAGAGTGTCGAGCAATTGATGCGGACAGCGTTCGATCTCGCGGAGGAGCGCGATGCCGATATCGAAGTAGTGAGCGTCACGACGGTCCCCCAGCAGACGCCGCTCTCGGAGGGGCGGCAGTTCGTCTCTGGAGAACGTGAGATAATCGACGCGGCACTCGACTTCGCAAACGAAGAGCGCCCAGATATCCCCGTTAGTGGAAAAGTTCGGATCGGTCACAACGTTGCGACGGCGATTCTGAACACGATCAAGCAAGACGATATCGATCTTGTGATTCTCGGTTGGCGCGGACGGTCCCACCGACAGGATATCGTCCTCGGAAGCAACGTCGACCAGATAGTGACTCAAGCACGGTGTGACGTCCTCGTCGAGCGTATCGGCCCGGCCAGAGACGTTGAGTCAATCCTGGTCCCGACCGCAGGCGGTCCCCATGCTGAATTCGCGGCGGAGATCGCCCATGCAATCGCCGTTCCGAACGAGGCCAGCGTCGAGATTCTCTACGTGACGGAAGCCAGTGATATCGACGACGAGAATAGTCACAAGATCGTCGACGATACAGCAGCCATCCTCGAAGGAGTCGAGACAGAGACGACACTCGTGGATGGCGACGTTGTCAATGAAATCGTGGAGCGTTCGAGTGCACACGACCTCACGGTTATTGGAGCCTCTCGTGAAAGCCTATTACAGCAACTCGTGTTCGGTGCAATTCCGGAGGAGGTCGGCCGTCGTGCAGACAACACCGTGATTATGGCCAAACGTGATTTGGGGATTACGTCACGCCTGAGACGTTGGTTCCAGGGCCATCGCCGTAGGTAACATCACTCACAAACCCACGTGAGGGAGATATCAGCCGTTTTCGGTTACTTTCCGGCCGACCAGCACCCAGTGGAGTTTTTCTTGCCCGTCTGGGTGCCGTTCCCGCGTGACATGATAGACGTACGGACCGTGTGGACAGTCAGCACAGTCTTTGCCACACGGCTGGCGTTTCACCACTTCAGTATATCCAGAATGTTCCGCCATTTCGACGATTTCCTCGCCAGGTGCGGGTTCGATTTGCTCCGTCGGTGCGTGATGATACTGGAGCAGTTCTTGTGCATAGATGATCGTCTCGCGGAGATCGTGAACGCTCAATTCCCGCAACGTTGCCGCGATGTCGTCCGGAAAGTCGGCTGGTGGAGTGGGCATATCCCCTGAGTGGGACATACATGGACTTCAGCGACAGACCACATAACATCTACTGATTTTGAGACAGACCAAATGACCGAGTTGATATAGCTCAGTTCAAGGGAGGTCGGAATTTGCAGCTACGCCAAGCTGGAACAACCCCTTAGTCATTGTTACCGACGACAGCGAAAAGGAGCTCATCTGAATGAACTATTGGCTTTTCTTTGGAGGTAGAGATCTGAGATCCCAACATTCTATTCCCGAGCAGAAAGCCTATGTCGGTACTGTCAGAGAAGCTTTGATATGGAGAGACTCCGATCCCTCTACCGACTAGTAGCGGGAAAACGAAGGTATGAATGTCCCAACTGCGGAGCAGAGGTAGACACACGGGTAGAAGAGTGTGAGAACTGTGGTCGGCAGCTACTGTGATGGCTATGTGAAGGAATCCTTCGAAAGGAATAGTCTCACCTGTTCTCCTCGAATGATCACTGTGGGCGAATGCAAGCCCGACGGCGTTACAGACACCCGACTCTCGGTGTTCGTGGCTTTTACGCGCTTCGAGACGCGATTTTCGCTATGGATCTTCAGGTTGCTGGCCTAGAGGATCTCGAAGAGAGAATTGGGAAAGCGCTCGATCGAATCGGTGAACTGCAAGCGGGGACACGAGTCCAGTCAGACACATTCTTCTCGCAGCCGTTCATGCGCGACCACACCGAGTTCGACTCGTTCGCCGCGTTCTGTCATCAAAGCCCATGGCCCCTCGACGATGTTAGCGACGTACAGGACGTCTCTCGCGACCAACTCAATGAATATATCGCTGCCACAACTGATTTCGAGACGTGGGAGGGGATGAAGACCCAGGCTGCAGAGGAAGAGATCATTGACCAGATCGTCTCCTGACTATCCGACGCCGGGCACCGTGTTCAAGAGGTGGTACAGACCATAGCTGATGATGCCGGCTCCCAACATCGATCCGATCCACGACCCGATCGTGATGCCGACTTTCCGGGGCGAGACGCCACTGCCGCCCGACGAGCTCGCGGCGAGCCCGCTCCCGACGATACTCGCGATCATCACCTTGTTGAACGAGATCGGGATACCCAGCACAATCGCGAGTTGCGCGATTAGAAATGCGGGAATCAAGGCCGCAATTGACCGCCGCGGCCCAAGTGAGGCATACTCATTCGAAACCGCTTGAACGAGTCGCGGACCACGTATCCACGCACCAAGGAGAATACCGCCACCGCCGAGTGCCAGCAAATACATCGAGGGCAGTTGGAGGTCCGCCTCGAAGACCGTCTCCAGCGGACCGGTCGCCAGGCCGACTTGTGTGCCACCACTCGTGAACACGACGATGAGTCCCAAGACGACCAGAAACTGATTGATCCCGGCCGTCTCGTCGCGGTGTAACAGGGCACGTGTCCCAGCGAGCGCGATCAGGCCACTCGCTACGCTCACCGCGACCATCCCGAGCGTGTAGGACCCGCCGATAACTGTCGGGAGCAATTTGTACGTGGTAGCGATATATTGTGCGACCGACCCCTGTGCGCCACTTGCTGTCGGAATAATCGTGAGCTGGATGTTGGCCAGGGCATAGCCAACGGCGCCACCAAGGAGTGGAATACCGACGATTTCAGGGATAGATTCACTCCGGAGGCCGCGTGCGAGCCCGTACGCGAGAACCCCTTCGATGATGGGAATCGCAAACCAGAACCCGAGGATGATCGTGTATTCATGGACGGCGAACCCACCACCTAGGGCGATACCGGCCCCGATCATCGCACCGGTGACGGTGAACGCGGACGGAATGGGATAGCCACGGGAGTTCCCGATCGTGATGAGCGTCGCCGCCGTAAGGAGAGCGGCCGCCGCTGCGAGCGGTGTAATCGTAACGCCAGTCACGAGATCCTTGCCGATGGTCTCGGAGATGCTGCCTCCTTGAAGTATTGCCCCTAGTCCGGCCACGACACCGACGAGCAGGGCTGCCCGGAGGACCGAGAGTGCATTCGCCCCGACGGCGGGAGCCACAGGTGCCGAGTTACTGTTCGCTCCGACTGTAAACGACATAAACAGGGCCGCCAGCAGTGCAATCGAGAGAACGAGAAGCATCGACGCCATTTATTTAGTTTCCTCTCCATTGTCTCTGGCGTCGGAATCTCCAGAACATTCGACCAGGCCTCCATTTCTCATTTGTCCGAAAACCGCGGCACGAGACGGATGAATCCATCGAAATAGTGTATATCGGCTATTGTTGAGCCAATCTTCTGGATACGTAATGCCGTTCCTATATATGCTGAATCTACATAATGGCGACGCAGATGTCACACCACGACGGTTTCGCACGATCGCGAGAACTCCGTATACAGAATGACCTGCCTATCGATCGACACCGCTGTACGACCGGCGTTCACTCCCCGGACTCGAAGCTGACATCCGAACTGTGGCCTCGGCCTGGTTCGACCTCGGCGCTCCCGACTCGGATACCCAGTTCGTCTGCTCACTTCGGGTGCCTCCGTGAGATTCAAGAGATGTATCGACAGGCGGCCGATCAGCTGTTGGGCGAGATAGCGGAGATAGAGGAGTTCTTCCGAGCGGGTCTCAACTACCCGAAATCAACCACGGTCGGTTGTCCCCAAACCTCGATACCCTCGTCGAACAGGGGTTGATCGAAAAGGCAAACTCGACGACCGAACGAATTGCTATACGTTAACATTACAGGCACGGCGACTGTTCCGGGAACGGCGCGACTGGGAAAACGAACGCCTCTCCGGCGAAACGAGCAGTCTGAACGTCCTCATCGAATGAGGGCACCCGAAATAGGTGGAGAGCCCCATAGGAGAAAGAAGCTCGGTACAATAACAACCACTTAGACGTTGTCACGAGGACGACGAGGGAGACGTCTGAATGTTGAGCGTCTTCTGGATGATCTGACGTGAGGCCATCGAACAGAGGAAATACCAGACGATCCACGTCGACATCGGGCCAAGGAGTGGCTCTTGCCACGAGACGGCGCCAGCGAGGGGAACGATCAGCCCGGTCTCGCCGACGCCGAGGTGGCCGCCACGAACCTTCCAGCGAAGCCAGAGAAACACCGGGATCGTTATGAGCATGATCCAGACCATCGGCCGGAACTGGAGTTTGAACATCCCCAACTGGTCTCCGGCTTGCTCCATCTGCTCCTCCTGAATCCGTTCGAGTGCCTCGTCGTCCCCCCGTTCTTTGGCTGCCTCTTTGCGCTCTTTCAGGTCGTTCATCCGCTCCTGATACGCCTGCATTTTTTCGTGGTCCATGAGCCGAGACTGCAGGACGGTCGAATAGAGCCCAGTGACGATCGCGAGGATGATGATGACTGCGTAAAACGGGAGTGCGTCGGTCACTGGCGCAAGCAGGACGTTGTCGAAGGAGGCGATCATATCCCGGATTCCCGTATTCCAGTACCCGGCAAAGAGCGCGAGAGCCGCCACGCCAGCTGCCTTGTCGTACCAGGCCCACGACTCTGATTCGATCTCAGCACCGCCCTCAGTCGTGTCCGTGAGGTGGCCGTGTTCCGCAAGTGTTTGCTCAACGCGTTCTGGGTTCGCAAAGGTAAATCCAGTACCGCCACTCACGAGGATTCCGGTTTCGATCAAGCGTCCCCACTGGCCACTCGATAGCGCGTCCTCAACGTCGGCCCATTGCAGTTCCTCGCTACCCTCGTTACTCCGTTCGAATATGACTGACACAGCCTCACGCATCGCGGGATTATCGAGAAACGACTCTAACTGCTCTGCTGGCATGTCGTTATCCGAGAATTGAACTAGATAGTTATCAACCCTTCTGTTCGGATACTGTCCGTGCCGCCAGACCCCGTCAAGCCGGATTCGAAGTACCAGCCGTTGGTGACAAGAGGAGACCGCGAAGTCGATAGGGCTCGTGTTCACATCTGCACGGGTGATTCGTCTAACAACCGCTAAGTGTTTGTCAGTCACCTCACGGTACCGTGCCAAGTACCGTTGGTCGAGGAAAAGAAATGCCGGCTGTGTAGACAGCAATTCGTGCCAAAATCGAACGGCTTACTTCACGTCGTTCCAATTCCCAGAGTATGACCGCAGCAGTTACTGCCGAGGGTATCTCCAAGCGGTACGGCGATACCATCGCGCTCGAAGATGTCTCATTGTCAGTCGAAAGTGGGGACATTTTTGCACTCGTTGGACCTAACGGGGCCGGAAAAACGACGCTTGTTCGTACACTCACTGGAACCACGATGCCAGACGAAGGATCAATCACTGTGTTGGGGGAGTCACCGGGCCTGGTCGAGAAAGAACGGATCGGACTCCTCCCTCAATCGTTTACACCACCGGAGCGGTTGTCAGCCCGTGAGTTGCTGGTCTACTATGCGGGCCTCTATGACGATCCCCGACCCGTCGACGACGTCCTTGCTGATGTGGGGATGGAAACGGCTGGTGAGACGTGGTACACGAATCTGTCCGGTGGCCAGCAACGTCGCGTCTGTGTCGGCATCGCTTTGGTCAACGACCCCGACCTCCTCTTTCTTGACGAACCGACGACAGGGATCGATCCAGCTGGGCGGCAGTCACTCTGGTCGCTCATCACCGATCTCGCAGACGACGGAACGACGGTCTTCCTCACGACCCATTACATGCAAGAAGCCGAACAGCTGGCGGATCAGGTAGCCCTGCTTGATGCTGGCTCGCTCGTCGAAGTCGGCCAACCGATTGATCTCATCAAGAAGTATGGGGGCGGAACACACCTCCGCATCGAAACAGACTATTCCCCACACCGGATCGAGTCGCTCGGTGTCGACATCGAGACGACCGAGACAGGACTGCGAATACCAGACGTTGCACCGACGGAAATCGGGGAGATAGTCAATAGACTGGAAGCACAGGGAATTGACTACGAGACGCTCACCTGGACCGAGCCGTCGCTAGAAGACGTCTATTTGCGCCTCACCAGCGAAACGAAAGACGAACAACAGTCATCAGAACCAGCTGTGAATCTTGTGGGGGAATCACGATGACCTGGATCACGCGTGTCGGTGCCGAAGCTGGGACCGCTTGGCGGTCGTTCCTCCGGCGCCGGACGGCAGTCTTCTTCACGTTCGGCTTCCCGCTCATCCTCGTCGGGATCTTCGGAGCTGTCGTCCATACCAATCCGACGGGCAGTGGCCTCTTCGGGCATCCGACCGGGTTTTACGTCCCGGGCTATCTCGCCATCATCGTTCTGTTCACGCCACTCTCCCGAATTGGGAGTTCCATCGCTCGATATCGGGGAGGAAATCGGTTCGAGAAGCTCTCGACGACACCACTCAACCGGGGTGAATGGCTGGCAGCACACACATTGGTAAATATCGGGATCATTCTGCTCGCCAGCGCAATCGTGCTGGGTGTACTTGAGCTCCTGACAGGAGGGAGTTTCAGCCTCTCCCCGTTCCTACTCCCGTTTATCGTGCTGGCTGTCATGGTGTTCTGTGGAATCGGTGCGCTGTTAGGTCGGGTCGCTGACTCACAGGATGGCGTCATCGCCGCGAGCAATGCTGTTGCCCTCCCCCTCGTGTTCCTGTCTGAGACGTTCATTACCCCGGATATGCTCCCGAGATGGTTCCGACCGGTTATCGCCCTCTCACCACTCACATACTTCGCTCGCGGCGTTCGAAACGCAACCTATCTACACCAGTCTGCAGAAATCGAGCTGGCCGTCCTCGCTGTGTTAGCAGTGGTATTCTTCGGCCTCGGCGCATATGCCGTCCCTCAAGCAGAGTAGGTAGTACGGCCACACCTCTAACCGAGATTCCCGTGATGATCGCTCAACCAAGGTCGAAACAGATATTATCGAGCATAGAGCACAAGCGAGTATGGGCCACAACATGAGACTTGACTATGCAAAGTATGCCAAACGTGGGTTCTTGCTGGGGTTGGGACTCTTTCTCCTCGGTGCTCTTGGAGCTGCTGCTGGTCCAAGTCTCGTAGGGACGCTCCCCAACTGGGAACATACAGTCTTGTTCGATTTCATGGTGATCGGGATTGCAGTTGGGTTCTTCTCCGTTTTCGGATTCGGCATCTTCCTCCCGCTCACAGACTAAACGAAAATAGCCGATTGACAATATCAAGGTACCACCATAGCAATTCAGTTCATCGCATCCCTCATTGAAAACCGATAACACCGTCAGAAGGATATCGACCCGTATTTTATCATTCGCGGGAACATTCAAGCAGAGAGATGACCAGCCCAGCAGATACGCTTGCGGTTGAGAACGTTGTGGCATCGACCAGTATCGGTCAAGAACTTGACCTCGAAACACTCGCCGACGACCTCCCGAGTACCGATTATGCGCCTGACCATTTCCCGGGCTTGGTCTATCGAACACAAAACCCGCAAGCCGCGGCACTTATCTTCAGATCGGGAAAAGTCGTCTGTACCGGGGCCCAAAGTGGGATCGCTGTCGAGGACGCGCTTGAGATCTTCTTTCAAGAATTACGTGATCTCGGGATCCACGTCCACGAAGATCCCGACATCACCATCGAGAACATGGTGACCAGTGGCGACCTCGACGAACGACTGAATCTCAATGCAATCGCCATCGGTCTCGGCCTCGCGAACATCGAGTACGAACCCGAACAGTTCCCCGGGCTCGTCTACCGACTCGACGAGCTGCCTGTCGTCGTCCTGCTCTTCGGGAGTGGCAAATTCGTAATTACGGGTGCACAAACGGTTGAGGACGCCGAAACAGCGCTCAAGATAATTCGGACACGCCTCCAAGACCTTGATCTCCTCGGAGGATTATGATCAAACACTCTTGCGTAGCACAGTATTGATGGAGAGCAGTCTTACGATTTGATGGTCAGTGGGTCGAAAGGGGAACCCGGTCGTTAAGCGGTCAGACGAGCGGGTTCGAACCTGACTCCACTGGGGAAAGTCGTGTCAACAACCCACGACCCAAGAGCGTTTTTGTTAGTCGTCTGCGGGTGCTGCTTCGGTCGGTCCGGTTCCGGTGACCTCGGTGTCCTGGGTCAGGGTTGCGTACAGCATTATCAGCATGGACACGATAAGGAAAATCCCCCAGAGGAATGCCGTCGGCATTAGGAAAGTCAGACTTGCTCCTTCACCAAGCCAGACCACACCAGGAATTCCCCACTGTCCCGCGATGAACATCACAGTTACTGCCGTCCGTAGTCTTCCTGTGACGCCGATTGCGGGGACAGCGAACCCCATCACGATAGCGAGGATTGAGATCACACCGAGATGTGCGTGACCACCGATCATCCAGCCGGGCACTCCGCTCCCGCCGGCCAACAGGGTGAACTGGTAGAGGCCGACAACCATCATCGTTGCGAGGCCGAGGAAACCACTAGCCTTGAGTGCTTTTGTCATATACACTGCTCTCCACATATCCGCTCATGTTAAATGTTCGCCCGTGGATACAAGTGGCCCTGTCTGAACGATAACAATGATCGAGTTTCTAAGCGCCACTGACGTGGATTCACGATTCATCCCACCCAACTATAAATCAAATCACAAGAAAGCAGCCCATCAATAATAGCCTACACAGGAGCGATGATCAAATATCGATTTCGACGATCTCGGTCGAGTCGCAATCAGGACATATGAGTTTGTATTTGATATGGCCGGACTTCGGCGTCGTCTCGACATGGGTCTTCCACTCGCTGTGAAGGACACTATCCTCAAACCCACAGTTGGTACACGTCTTTTGCTTGTGTTCCAGACTCTCGGTAAACGCACGGACTCCCTTCTCGTGCTGCTCGGTGAACTCGCTCATCACAAATTACGTAAATTAACTCCATACTTAACCCTGGCGGGAGAATGTCACAGAGTACCATAGTAAGGGACGTGGTACAAGCGTTCGATCGAGTCACCCAGGCGGTCCGGCACTGAATAGTGTCGAGTACAGGAGCCACACATTCAAAACGACGATGAGTCCAATAATAACCGCGAACCCATAGGTAGTCCTCACCCGGTTTGTGAAGTTCCCCATAATGTCCTCTTGAGAGGAGAACCAGAGTAGAGGGATGAGCACGAACGGGAGTTCAAAGCTCAACGCGACCTGTGAGGCGACGAGGACACTCGTCGGATCGAACCCTGCCAGTACGACGGCGAGACTTGGGACGAGCGTCACGGAGCGACGGATCCAGACATTCACGTTGAGGTCAAGAAACCCGTCCATGACCGTCTGCCCAGCCATGGTCGCGACCAGAGACGATGAAAGTCCAGCGGCGATAAGTGCAATTCCAAAGGCGATACTTGAGTTCGACCCGAAGACCGATCGAAGCGTCACGTATGCTTCGGTAAGGGTCCCGATTCCGGTGCCCTGGAGTGAGGCTGCTGCGACGATCAGCATTGCGGCGTTGACGAACATCGCGCCAAAGAGCGCGAGCGTCGTATCGATGCTCTCCAGTTGGAAGTGACGCCGATGAACGTTCTCCGAGTCACCACTTGCCTCGATGAGCTGTGTTCGTCGGTCTTGGACGAGTTTCGGGTGGAGGTAGACGCTATGGGGCATAACCGTTGCACCGAGAATTCCGATCGCGATGTAGAGCGCACTCGAATTCGGGATGGATGGCGTTAGCCCGGTAGCGATCTGGCCGGCGGTCGGTTGAGCGAGCACCATCTCAAAGACGAATGCGAGCGAGATCACCGCGACCAACGCCATAATCGTAAACTCGACCCACCTAAAACCACGCCGATGGGCCGTCCGAACACCAAGCAGGGCGAAGGAACTCACAGTAGCGAGGACTGCCCCGGCCACCAATGGGAGCTGGAAAACCAAGCTGAACCCGATTGCAGCGCCGATGATTTCAGCCATATCGGTCGCAATCATCGCGAGTTCCGCAGCAGCCCATAGCGGCCAGATGAGAGGTTTAGGCAATCGTTCCCGGCAGAGTCGTGCGACGCCCTTACCCGTCGCAATGCCCAGTTTGGCAGCGATAATCTGGATGCCGATAGCCATCAGACTCGCCAAAACGATTACCCACAGAAGAGTCGTCCCGAATTTTGCACCGCCGGAGATGTTCGTGGCCCAATTCCCAGGATCCATATACGCAACGCTGATGAGAAAGCCCGGGCCGAGATAATAAAGGAGTTCCCGCAGCGATGGGAGGCTAGATCGCTCCTCAGTCTCCTCCGAACGAATGTCTACCATCTCTCGTTGGTTAGAAATAGGTAACAAAGTATCTAACGATGTGAAAAATAAGATTTAGACCCATCTAAAGACGATCGGAAGATGCTGCTCCTACGCTGCACCGACGTCCGGCTCGTGCGACACGACCTGCCACTCAGACGGCGACAGTTCGTTCCCATCGAAGCCTGCGTTTTCGGGATACGTCGTGAGGACCAGATACTCCGTTCGCGCAGCCAGATACTTAACCAAGATCTGTAGATTATCGCTGGCGAGTCCGCCGAGGCCATCGAGAAGCATCACTGGCACACGCTGGCTCACTTCGAACGCCTCATAGCCCGCTAGCGCCGCGACGATTCCAAGAAGCTCTCGTTCCCCCTCACTCAGTGCGTCCAGCTGGGCTTCACGCCCCTCGCGTGCGACGACGAGATCGAACGTACTCGTGAGACGGGCTGTCTCGAACCCCGTATCGAACTGTTCGAGCAAATCAGCGAGTGCTGACGAAAACGCCTCGCGCGTTCGTCGCTTGACGTCCTCTTTCCGAGTGCGGAGGTCCCTGATTTCGTCAGTCAGTGAGTCGTACTCCTCTTCGAGCATCTCGCGTTGCTCTGCGAGGGTCTCCGTTTCCTCAAGTTCTTCACGTACGTCGGTCAACTCTGCCTCGGTGTATTTGATTTCGCTTTCGAGGTCCGTGATCCGGTCTTCAGTCGAATCGACTTCTGCTTCGAGTTCAGTGATACGCGTTTTGAGGTTGTCTCGGCGCTCGCGAGCCGATTCAAGATCCTCCTCGGTTTCGGCGAGTCGGGATTCCAGGTCGCCAATCCGATCGGTCAAGTCCGTCTCCTTGCGGCGCGCTTCCTTGATCTCATCGCGCTTTGCTTCGAGTTCCTCGACGCGATCACGGGTCTCGGCAGCCTGCGACTGGAGGTCAGCAATCCTGTCATCGAGTTCCATCAGTTGGGCCTCGATATCGTCGCGTGTCGCGTCGTTCCCACAGACCCAGCAGGTCACCGAATCCGAAAGCATATCGTGTGAGACCTCGGTCAGCAGTTCGACACGCCCTTCGTCGAGGACCCGCTTGTTGGCTTCGTAGACCGACTGCAAGAGTTCCGTATCGCGCTCAATGTCACGGAGGTCAGTGTGAAGACTCTCGAGTTCGTCCTCAACGTCAGCATCTGATGGAACGGTAAGCGATTCCAGTTCGGTTCGCTTTTCGGCCAACGTCTCCCGAACGCGCTCGGCAGTCGTCTCCAAACGCGCGATTTTCGTGGTTATCTGGTTACGTTCCGCGCGGAGCTCACTCAGTTCGTCGCGAGCGTCGCTCTCGCCAGGGCCGTCGTCATCGATCGCTTCTCGTTCAGCACGCAACTCCTCGAGATCGTCTCCGAGACTCGTGACCCGTTGCTGAACTTGTGGAAGGCGTTCGGCTGCCTGGTCAGCTCGTTCGAGTTCGCGCTCCACTTGGTCGCGTTCGGTTTGTAAGTCAGCAATCTGCTCGTCGATGTTCTCGAAATCCAGGGGCCGCGTAAGCAACGTCTCCAGATTCTCACCGGTTCGCACTGCCTGGCGGATGTCGTTATCCTCGTCGAGGAAGGCGAACAACTCCGCACAGATCCGATCGTATTCGTCCTCCAGATACGGCTGTCCGGAACGCGACACGGACCCGTTCATCCGTTCTAAGTCGACCGCAATCTTCTCATCATCCGTTTGCAAGACGACTCGACCGGTCGATTGCCCTTCGGTCAGCGGCGTCGCAGTCCCGAACGCGGTCTTGATGCCCGCGAGGAAACTCGATTTTCCCTGCCAGTTGCTCGCCCGGACAGCATTGACGCCCGGCTCGATGTAAGCCTCGCCCTGGCGGATGCCTGCAATATTCTCGAGAGAGAGGTGCCACGTCATAATTAGAGAGCGGCAATTGTGGCGGCTTCGAGGAGGAACGGTTCACCAAAGAATGCGGTCTGGAGCGCATCGACAACCACGTACGGAAGCGCGATAGCGGACGACTGATTTCCAACGCGTTCGAGTATCGGTTCGTCGGACTCTGTCTCGGCGTGCGTCTCGCAGACGTAGCCTCGCTCAACGGCGTTCTCGAACGGCACCCGGACCGAACAGTCCGGACACCCCAACTTGATCTCGACATCCACCTGTGCACCCTCGGCGTCCTGAAGCCGGCCCTTCGACGTGAGCGACGACAGCACCGATCGGGCTTTTTCTGCAGCTCGTTCCCGTGTCATCTGGACAGTGTTCCTTTCCCAGTCAGTTTCCGCGGGAGTCGTGTCCTTCTCGGCGTCGAGACAGCCCTTGAGGTGATGGCGCATCGTACTCCACGACACCAGCTCGTCAGCAATGTCGTCGATATCGAGCCCATGGGTTGCGAGGTCAGCGGCGAGTTCATCACGCTGGATATCCTGGTCGCCAGTAATAAGCTCGTATTCGCGTTCTAGATGAACACTCACCGTGTCACGGCCGTGTTCGTCGTAGATTCGCTTCAGCAGGCGTTTGTTGAACCACGCAGTGAGTGCCTTGTACCCGTCGGCTGAGCGGCCGTCCGAGCCGGTCCATCGCGCCACGAGGTACTCATCGACCGACTCGTACCCGGAGTCGGGCACGGTCAGGGCGTGGCGTTCGATGAGGGAGTCAACCTTGCATCCCATTGTTTTGTTCTACTGGGAAGGAGGGTCTGCCCGCTAATAAACGTGATTACTGGTGAGAGCACACGTACTCTGCCACGCATCACCGGCGTCGTGGGACCCAATAGATTGAGAGCACGATCATCCAGATGACCGCCACTGTCACGAGAACGTCTGGATTCGTCCGATGGAGGTTCCACAAGAGTGCGAGAAGCGCTGCACCGGACCCGATGGCACCCACTGCTGGAACGACAGTACTTTTGAGCGAGTTGCGTCTTGTGAACGCCAGTACACTTACGATTCCGAAAATCGTCATAAACGCCCCGGATGCAAACGAGGTGATACTGTCGAGACTTCCGTATATCGTGAAAATCGCGGTGAGAGTACCGATCACGACGATCGTCCGTGTCGGAGGTGTCGTCGTTGTGTCCTCAGACGAGCGATGGGTTGGTGTCGACTCACTATATCCCGAGAGCGTTCGTCCGCCATCCGTGGATGCGGCATTACTGCTGCCTTGTGTCTCGCCAGCCGTCGTGTGTGCGATCTGGGTAGACAGGCGGGATGCACTGAACAATGTCGCGTTCAACGCACTCGCCGTCGAAATCACTGCCGCGATAGCGATGAGGGTGAACCCGAGCTGTCCGAGCAACGGTTCCGCTGCGATTGCGAGTGCTGTCTCGGGATTGGCCATGATCGTCGAAAGCGACACGAGATTGGTCGTCACGACTGCCACGAGCACGTAGAGAACTGTGGTCCCAACGATCGATATGTAGATGGCCTTCCGGACAGTTTCAGCGGGGTTCCGGATACTGTTCTGGTCAAACATCAGCAACTCCCACCCCTCGAAAGCGACGAAGGCAATCGCCGCAGCAGTAAGTGCGCTGATACTGATGGCATTGACTCCCGATGAAATCGTATTATGGACGGTTCCGTAGTACAAGCCACCCCCGGCGAACAACAAGAGGAGGATGACTTTTGCTGCGACCAGTGCATCTTCGGTTCGGCCCGACGCATGTGCCCCGAGCAGATTCAGCCCGCCAAACAGCACGACAGCACCAACCGAGAAAACGGGGCGGGCCGGAAGTGTGAGAAGATGGTGGATACCGACGAGTTCGGTTAGATAACTCCCGAACGCGAACGCGTACATCGCCATCGTTCCCACATACCCGAACGTCAACAGCCATCCGATTAGGCCGGCAAGCTGGCTACTTTCGGAGATTTCCTCTATCTGGCCGATAGGACTCCGCAACTCCGAACAGAGCGTATTCAGCCGAACGAAGGAGTAGCCCGCGCACAGAGCAATAAAACCCGATACTGTGAACGCGATCCACGCAGCGGCCCCTGCACCGGCAGCAACGACTCCGAGAACTGCGAAAATACCACCACCGACCATACCACCGACAGCGATGGAGATCGCCTCAGGCAGCCCGATCTTCTCACTCATCGTCCGATAGATAGCTGCTCCTGATTGTGTCGATGGCCATATACCTACATCCACGTACCTCTGTTATAAGTCTTCAACGCCTCGGTGGAACGGGGTCGCGAGCCCCGATCATATTGAGATGTTGAGATAGAATATGTGATAGAAGACGATGACAACAAAGACCAGATACAGAAGACCCCCGATGAAGAACGGCTTCGGGCGCAGGTATCCATCCTCAAGCGAGCGTACTCTGGTATAGAGAATGCCACCACTTACGAGAGCAAGCATCGTCGAGAACGCATTCAGAAAGCCTGCCGTTCCCCAGGTAAGGGTAAGATCCCACGACGTGAACAGGATACCTAGCGAGACAGGGATGGTACTCTGGAACGCCATTGCGCCGGTGATGTTACCGATTGCGAGCGTGTCCTTGTCCCGCGAAATCCAGATGATACTATTCAATTTCTCGGGTAATTCGGTTGCAAGCGGGGCAAGGAGTAATGCGAGTATGGCAGTCGGGACGTGCAAGACGCTGACAGCAAAGTACTGAATCTCGGCCACGAAGAGTTGTGCGCCCGCGATGATGAGGAGTAGGGCGAGAACAGTTTGTAGATACACCAGCCAGCGATGTGGATCATCCCTGTGGTTGGTCGACGACGACACACCCGGAAGGCGTTCCTGGTATTTTTCGAGAATTGCGCCCAGATACAGCGATTCGAGCCCCTCGTCCGCAATAAGGTCGCCCCTCGCCAGTGACCGACGAACATAGACAAAATAGAGTCCCAGTAACACTACTGCGATGATATACGAGGTGGGGATGGGGCCGACAGACAAACGGGCCGGAATAAGAGCCGCCAGTAATGCGAGTGAGTAGCCCGCAAGAAAGAACGAGAGATCTCGCCGTGTTGCAGTTGCATTGCAGTGAAACTCGGAGCCATGAAGCCGTCGTCCAGAAAAATATCGAACACTCGCGCCAACCAAGAACAGGGCGATAGTCGCGAGCATAAACGGCGCACCCAAGATCGCACCGACACCAACGTGATTAGCAGAGGAGGACTCACCGGTCACAACGCCGTGGATGATCGCAATAACGGGGATCATCGTCTCCGGAAGGGCAGTGCCGACAGCCGCGAGAATTGAGCCCGTTGCACTCTCCGAGATGCCGAGCCGATGGCCGAGCCACTCCACTCCATTCGTGAACACTTCAGCACCGAGCAGCAATAGCACAAACGATGCCAGCAGCAACCCCAGATTCTCGATAGCTCGAGAACTAACCAGAAGCGGTACACTGCGATATCCACTAACCATCGGGTAGATGTTCATCAGGTGGTCAATTAAACTGTTTCATGTGGTGAGGAACCCGCCTTCACCGTCAAGGAACGGTCGTAACGGGAACCTCACTGTCCTCAATAACGGTTTTCGCAGTACTCCCCAGGATGAGTTCGCCAACGACACCGGTTCCGTGATGGCCCATAATGACGTGGTCGTACTGTTGCTCTTCAACAAGCTCGACGATTCGTCGACCGATGTGGGTCGACGACCGGGGCTCACTCACTCGAACATCGGTCACGACGTCTACGCTACTCTGGATCGGAGTGTCTTCCAGCGTCGTCTCGATAACTTCGAGAAGTTCATCAGTCGCATCGGTATGGACATCTGTGAAATGAACCACGTCAAGTGTTCCCGTACACGCCGTGGCAATTTCGATTGCGGTGTTGAGTGCCCCTAGACTACACTCCGAGCCATCCATCGGAACCAGAATGTCCATACACGATTCGTGAACGCGACTGGATAAAAAGATACACCGGACACGAGATCGCAAGAAGTGGGCTGGTCATCCTCGAAGAGGGACATCACCGAGAGGGCAGACAGATATCTGTGGTCGCCATCCCAGCGTCTCCGAGACCTTTGGCTCCGTCCGTGGCGATCCGATGTACCGCCCAAACCGAACCCCCTTTCCGATAACCACAGCTAGTGGTCTTGTATGAGCCTTGATGACGGAATTCGAGAGCGTGTCGTCCTCGTTGGAGGGAAAGTCGCCGGGGTGAACTGTCCCGCATGTCAATTTCGGAGCCGTGACATCATGCCAGATCCGTTCGCCACCACCAATCTGAGTTGCCCCGAATGTGGAACGACGATTCTTACAGAGGACCAGAAACGCCAGCTGCAGAGTGCGCACAAGCTCTGAGTAATGCTGCTCCCGGTACTCTTAGGTACCAAGGAGCGTACCACTCGTTTGGGGTGACCGGGCATCATAGCGAGAGCACGCTCGTAGTTGAGGAACTCTACGGTCACCCCCGCCCAACGTACAGAGTACGGACGACGGAGTGTGGGTATTCACATCCGAAATCTTTTGACTAACTAGTTAGTAAGTTCGCACAGCGAATGAGTTCGGACACAGCGGACGAAATATTCCAAGCAACCTACCGTGCGCTCTGTAAGCACGGCAACTCCAAGCTGACAATGCAACGCATCGCCGACGAGTCGTCACTATCGACAGCTGCCTTCCACTATCATTTCGAGACGAAAGACGAGCTTCTGAACGCGTTTCTCGAGCATCTCCTCAGCCGCTTCGAGGAACGACTAGCAGGCGAGGCAGAGGACCCGCGCGATCGCCTTGCGACGTTTCTCGAAGCGGTCTTTGGCCCAGCCGAAGATGGAGACGAGGAATTCCCGATCGCGCTCTTCGAGATCAAAGCACGTGCACCGTACGAGACAGCGTACAGAAAACGCTTGATTGAGATGGACGAACGGATGCGAGAGGTCGTTACAAGTGCTGTCCGGGATGGCGTCGAAGCCGGCTACTTCGATGAGGTGGACCCGAGGACAGTCGCCCGATTTGTCGTCACGGCAATTAACGGCGCGCATTCACGACAGGTTGCACTTGATGAAGATCCCGCCAAAACTCGAGAGATCATCGAAGATTATCTTAAACAGCGACTCGGCTGGACGCCAGAGGTGGTTGCGTGAACGACCGTCATGAGCATAGACGAGCACACCAGAGCTCCATTCTGGGGGTGGTCGCATGAATCTCTTCAAGGGCCAAGAGGACCTCGATCTCACAGACGGTGGCATTGTCAAGCCCCTGATTTTCCTCTCGCTACCCATCGTCATCACGAACCTGATGCAGACCGCCTACAACCTCGCGGACACGTTCTGGCTGGGGCAATACTCGACGGAGGCGCTTGCAGCCATTTCATTCGGCTTCCCGATGGTGTTCCTGCTCATCTCACTCGGTATGGGACTCTCGGTCGCTGGTAGCGTCCTCGTCGCTCAGCACACCGGCGCTGGCGAGACAGCGCAAGCCGAATACGCTGCCTCCCAAACCGTCACGTTCGCGTTCCTCGCGTCGATTATTCTCGGTGCGGTCGGCTACCCGTTCGTCCAGCCGTTTCTGAAGTTCCTCGGGGCGTCACCGGACGTCCTCCCGGGCGCGACCGCCTATATGCAAGTCGTTGCACTCGGCTTGCCGTTCATGTTCGGGTTCTTCGTGTTTATCTCGCTCATGCGCGGTGCCGGGGACACGCTCACTCCGATGTTCGTCATGTTCGGGACGGTCGTACTCAACGTTATCCTCGATCCCTTCCTCATCAACGGGTGGACCGTCATCCAAAACGCCCCCGTCGTTGGGACCGTCGGGTTCCCTGAACTCGGGATTCAGGGAGCAGCCATCGCGACAGTCTTCTCCCGAAGTCTCGCGATGCTTGTTGGCGTCGCTATCATGGTGTCCGGCACGCGCGGCATCCAGATCCATCTACGAGATATGAAGCCCGACTTTCGCTACCTACGGAAGATTCTCCGGATTGGAATTCCCGCGAGCATCGAAGGCACAGGGCGTGCCCTGTCTATCAACGCGTTGTTACTCGTGGTCGGGCTGTTTTCGACGCCTGTCGTCGCAGCCTTCGGCATCGGCACCCGTGTCTTCTCGGTTATCTTCCTGCCCGCCATCGCTGTCGCTCGGGGAGTCGAGACGATGACCGGCCAGAATATTGGGGCTGGCAAGTATGATCGGGCAGAGCGGGCGAACTACGCCGCTGCGAAGGGGTTGTTCGCCATCCTCGCCATCGTCGGTGTACTTATTTTCCTCGTCCCGACGCCTATCGTCAGCGTGTTCACCGACGATCCCGCTGTGCTGACAGAAGGTGCGACGTTCCTGCGATACGTCGCGCTCTCATTCGGTTTCATCGGCATTATGCGGGCGTTCACTGGTGGCTTCCGGGGCGCAGGCAAGACCATGGTCGCCGCAGCGATTTCCATCCTCACGCTTGCCGGGATTCGTCTGCCGATTGCATACATAGCCTCGCAGTTTGAATTCTCGCTGCCGTACATCCCCTCGCAGTACATTTTCGGCGTCCGTGGGATCTGGGTTGCGTTCTTCATCTCAAATGTCGCCGGTGCAGCCATCGCATGGGCATGGTTCAACCGGGGAACATGGCGTGAAGGCGACGTTCGTGGCACACCTGGCCCAGATGGACTCGGCTCTGAAGACGCAGAGACAACCGTTTCAGACGACTGAACACGAGCAGTCTCAAGGATTAACGGATTGAGCGTATTCGGCCTCGAAAGCCCTCTTACCTCCTCAAAGCGGCACGGTTTTGTGGCGGTACCGGGTACACTCGGTTATGTCAACCTTTACCCTTTGCCCCTCCAACGAGTGGCAAGCTGAAAGACACATTCACATCTGTACCAATTTGACATCAACTCGCAGAAAACCAGCCTCCACCGATTATCTCTGTACACTCAGAGATCGAACACAGTCGACTGGAGAACGAACCTAACAGATGGTGGAGTTCGCCCTCGCAATCGCGCGAATTGCGGTCGCCCTGTTTCTCGTGTTCCTGAACGGGTTCTTCGTGGCCGCCGAGTTTGCCTTCGTGCGATTGCGGTCGGCATCGGTCGAAACGCTGGTGCAAGAAGGGGGGCGATCGGCGACCGTGGTCCAGGAGGCCACGCAAAATCTCGATGACTATCTTGCCGTCACCCAGCTCGGCATCACCATCTCATCACTCGGACTCGGGTGGGTCGGTGAACCCGCGGTTGCAGTTCTCGTCGACCCACTCCTGGCACCACTTCTTCCGGCCAGTGCAGTCCACACCGTATCCGTCGCCGTCGGCTTCGGCATCATCACGTTCCTCCACGTCGTCTACGGGGAACTAGCACCGAAGACGCTCGCCATTCAGGAAGCAGAACGGATCGCACTGCTGGTTGCATCGCCAATGAAGATCTTCTATTACGTCTTCATCCCCGGCATTATCCTGTTCAATGGCACCGCAAACCTCTCGACGCGACTCATCGGTGTCGAACCGGCGTCAGAGACCGATGAAAGTCACACCGAAGAGGAAATCCTGACAATCCTCTCGGAGGCGGGGCAAGCGGGCCGGGTCGATATGGAAGAGGTGGAGATGATCGAGCGCGTGTTCGACTTGGACGATACGGCAGTGCGCGAGATTATGCGCCCCCGGCCGGATGTGACGAGCATTCCAGCGAATACACGGCTATCAGACCTCCGGTCAACGGCCATCGACGCGGAGTACACCCGCTACCCCATCGTCGCCGACGAGGGCGAGCAGGTGATCGGATTCGTCGACGTCAAGGATATTCTGCGAATCAGTGACTCCATCGATGAAGCCGACACGATCACCGCTCGTGACCTCGCTCGGGACGTCATCGTCGTCCCAGAGACGCTACACGTCGATGAGCTACTGGCCGAGTTCCAATCGGAGCAACGGCAGATGGCGGTGGTGGTCGATGAGTGGGGAGCATTCGAAGGGCTCGTGACGGTCGAAGATGTCGTCGAGGAGATCGTCGGCGACATCCGTGATCAGTTCGATCTGGAAGAATCCAACCCCTCGATCGAACGCCTCGAAAACGGGGGCTACAAAATCGATGGGGGCGTTCCTCTTGCGACAGTGAACGATACGATACACACCTCATTCGAGAGTGCCGACTACGACACCATGGGTGGGTTCGTGCTGAGTCGGCTTGGGCGGGCCCCCGAACCCGGCGATACCATCGAAGAAGAGGGGTATCAGTTGAGCGTGGATGAGGTCAATGGTGCACGAGTTGTGACTGTGATTGCAACAGTCCAGAAATCAGATAACGACGACGAGTAATTCACTACGTAACGAACTGCGAAACGCCCCACGCAACTCCAAGTGCAATCGCTGCCCCAGCGAGATTTCCGATGGCGTTCACCGTCGCTCGACCGCGCTCACCGGTCTCCCAGAGGCGGACAGTCTCGAAGGAAAACGACGAAAACGTCGTGAACGACCCACACGCCCCTGTCCCGAGGAGGAGCATCAGGGAATCACCCAGAGAGAGGAACGTGAAGAGACCCAACGCGAAACTCCCGACGACGTTGACTGTAACGGTTCCGAGCGGGAACTCTTCGATGTCAACTTGTGTGCTGACGAACGTTCGAAGGAGGGCGCCGAGGGCACCACCAGTTCCAACAACGTGGGCTGGATTGAGTTCGACCACTACGACCACCTCCGATCAACGAGCCGTGCCAGTGAGCGGCCGACGAGCACACCGGTAAAGCCGAGCGCGTAGTTCGCAACGACGTTCACGATCAGCCAGATCGGAGCGGCCTGAGCCGACTGCAGGGCGAACGTACTGTACGTGGTAAACGACGAGAGGAATCCCGTGGAAACGACTGCCCGTGTCTCACTCGCAAGTATTCCGGAATAGATCGTCTCATACAGCACGAACCCCAACGCGAAACTGCCGAGCGCGTTCACGACCAACGTTCCCTGCATTCCCGGAAGGAGAAAGCTGGTGAAATAGCGAAGATTCGATCCGGCAAAGCCGCCGATGGCGATTAGCGCGACCGATTCAATTCGAACGAGTGGGTGGGATTCCTTCGTTGACATGGTTCTCGCCTGAAAAGGAGTCATCAGCCGACGAAATCGGCGGTTGGCTCAGGCGGACTCCATCGCCCGGTCTACCAGTACCCACCTTCCGCTCAGTACTTATGCTCTATGAAATCGGCGTCCAAGGCCAGTGACTCCCGAGTTCGGTTTATTCCCGAGTTCTGTATCGAGAGCGTACCTCCTGATTTTGAGATATCGCGAACCGACGGCAATGACATGTGGCGCAATTGGTTCGCTCCCTATATTATTGGATCAGAGCGACTCATCTCCGCCAGTCGAAATACCATTTGCATTAGCCATCTCAAAGAACTGGATGTAGATCTTATCGAACGAAAAGATAGGATTCAGATTCAACCGGCAGAGTACAACCTCGATATGCACTGGCAAGGGGCCCTCATAGAGTACTCCGGTCTACACGGAATACATCGTCGACCAATCACAGAGATGATCTTCACCTGTGCGAAATTCGGTCAGACAGTCCTCAAACACGCTGGCAAGGGGTAATCCGCTCGATCAGCGAGAGTCAACGAGATAAGAGTTCATCACATATCTGGAGGAAGGACTCGTCACACGAAATTTCACATAGATCCAACCTCAGTCGCGAGCTCTGCGACCGACTGACCGATCTCTCGGACGTGGTCACTTCGCTCAAGGTCGAGTTCCTTGGTGAGATAGTCAACCGTCTCTTCAAGACTCACACTGAGAGGAGATCTGCCGAACAGTAAAATCTAGTGCTGGTCTAGAAAAAGATGTAGCGACGATAGGTTAGAGCAGCAGAATGAAGCTGCGTCTTAGCGAGCGTTTGGAACCTCAATACGGAGGTCCATATCCTCACCCGTCGCGAGATCGACGTAGTCACCGAGACCAATGGACTCTGTCTTACCACAACCGTCCTTACACTGGACACGGCGTTCGTCGTTCGCAGTCATCCACTGCATCTCGCCCGTACTCGGCCGGTAGATTTGGCGACCAGCAAACGTCGAGGTCGATGTCCCAACGACTAGCGCCTGAAACCGCTCCATCATCAGCGACGCTACCAGCCCATTTGTCATGACCACACTCGGGTCACGCAGTTCGTCACTACCATCTCCAGAAGTAGGTTCGTCGTTCGTCACGTACATTCCGCCGTTGTCGGCGCGGTCCCTCGGATGCTTGCGGTCGTGGACGACACCAGCGCTGCGGTCGCCCTCTTTCCACGTATTAAGGCAGTGGAGGCACGCAAGCTCCGGGCCAGCTGTCGCAACTGCCGACCGCGCTGATGAACTCAGTTCGTCAGTATCCTCGTCAACGGCAAGGTACGTCCCGCCCGTAACCACCGGGATGAGGTGGGCGTACGCGATACGGTCGACGACCTTCCGCACCCAATGTGGGTCTGCCGCGTTCAGAATGAAATCACAGTCCAACACGTCACCAAGGGCTGCATAATCGTCGTTAGCGGACTCGACGATGCTGCCTTGGATGGCGCGGGCTTCGAAGCCTGGCGCGGTCGCCGCTTCCTCCGCGAGATCCCGCGCAACTTCGGCCTTCGGCGCATGTTCGCGAGCGTCTTCTCGCGTGGCACCGTAGGCGCGGTTCAGGTTCGCTTCCTTCAGATAGTCGAAGTCAACGAACACAGCGCCACCGACGCCGAGACGAGCGACCTGCTCGGCAAGCAGCGATCCGACACCTCCGCATCCAACGATGGCCACACGGAGGCCGCTGAGACGCTTTTGACCACGGTCTCCCCAGAGTTCGACTGTACTATCCTGGGCGACGGTAACCCCAGCCAGTCCAGGTCCCTCTGGCCCCTCCGCAGGGAATGCGGTCGCGAGCTTCTTGAGGTAGGGACCGTCTCGGAATTGCTGTCCCGGTGTCATTCCGAGGACGCGCACGGCGGTTGCTTCGGTTCGGGTTGGGGAACTCTCCTCGTTGAACTCATATGCGCGAAAACTCCACTCCGGCTCGCCGGTCTCCCGACGCGGACGAGACGCAATGATGCCGGCAGCAAACGGTCGGTCCTTCCCCAAACGGCCAGCATCGGACTGGAGCCGCTTTGGGTCAGCGTCTAGGTCCGGTCGCGACGGGTACGCGCTCCAGCCCGGATGGGAGTGGAAGTACGCGATGCCGCGTCGCGGGTCGTGCTCGATACTGTCTTTCGCCCTCGCTCGGTATGCTGGACTGAACTTCAGGCCCCCATCAAGGTAGACATCGTCGGAGCTGTCGGGAGGCACGATGTTCTCAACGATATATGTGACACGGGAGGTACCGGAACTGCGCGTGATGTGGGCGATTACGCCCTGCTCATAGTCCTCGGGTTGGTGCTCTGATCCGGGCGGTGAGTGAGAGCTATGATCCGGTCGTAGATGCCCGTACAGCGCATCTTTGACGTCTTTAGTCATCGCGACTTGGAACTCGTCGGCGTCGCTGACTGGGTAGATGTCGGGGAGCGCTCCCTCGCGGCCAGTCATGCGCCACCTCGCGAGTCGCCAAGACGGAGGAGATGTTCGACGAGTCCGTGAGCGTTCGCAAGGTCTCGTGCGGAGTCAGGCTGTCGGTTCATATTCGACCACCGCCAACTGAACGCGATAGCGGAGTCTTCGTCTGCGACTTCTGTTGCCATCTCGACCTTGTCGCCGTGGTTCCCGTCTGGATCAGTGAAGGTGTTCCGGGATGGGATCTGACCTGGTTGGTTACCGTCGATGGTGACCGCCGGTACCATCATCACCCAATGAGGGTCACTATTGGCGAATTGCTGGTCCACGAGGATATAGAGTTCAGCGGTTGGATCATCCCACCGCTCATTGTATTCGTGGAGGTCGTACTGGCCAAGCCAGATGAGCGCTTCGTTGCCATTCGTGTCGACGACGGTGGCCTGCTCGCGCTCGCGCTGGAGTGCGTACATCGCACCCTGAAAGGTGCTGTCCAGTTCCTCGTCGGGGACGGTCTCCGGCGGCGTCGGGCGCGATTCAAAGTTACCCCCGTGCCCGTCGCCGTCAGCGACCTCCCGATGGTCATCGCCGGTGGCCATTCTACGAGTTCCCGTCCGTACGGGGCTCGGCCTCGAACCGTTCGATGCCGCGACCGCCCAGCGGCACTGCGTCGTCGCCGCTGTACGTGTTCTCGGTTCCCTTCTCCACTAGGACGTCGTCGGTGTCTTCACCGAAGCGACCGAGGATGTCCTCAGCTGTGGGAGACTCCTCGTCGAAGAACTCCACAGGTGCGGTGCCAACCTTCACACCGTATCGGTCGCGAGCGTCAGCGGCACGATCCTCGACGTTCTCGACTGCGTCATTGAGGTCTTCGGCTCGTGCGAGGACCTCACGGTCGGCCCCGGCGATATTCAGCGTTTCTTGCAGGCTCTGGACGTCGTCCTGTGCAGTCTGGACATCGGCTTCGAAGCCGTCGGGCAAGTTGCCGTCGGCGGCGTCGGCGTGTTCGACGCCGTCCTCCAGAGTTTCGACGTCTTCCTCGACGGTTTCGAGGAGTTCGAGGGCGTCGACCGGCACATCGTCTTCGAGACCCTCGATGGTGTCTTGAGCCGTCTGGATGGTGTCTGCGAGGGTTGCTTGTCCGTTGCTGTGCTCCTCTGCGGAATCGGCGGGTGAATTGCGTTCGCTCATGTTTGCGTGTCGTCGCGCTTGACCCGGCGACGTGGGACCGACCGAAATGGTACATTCGCCGCTGTGAACAGATCTGTGAACGGGCCGAGACCGTGTGGTCACTCGGTACCCGTCAGGGGTCCGTTTGGCGGGCGAACATGCGTGGAGGTCACTGCCGGATACCCCGGCTCTCTCGTCGGTCTTGGTGGGTTCCCGCCGTCCCCCTGCCGCAGAATTGCGGTGGTCGGGGGATGCCTACGTAGCGGTGGGTAACCAGCCCGGGAAAGTGTAATTGACCCCCACTGAAAAGGGTTTTGCTGAGTGGAACTATACTCGCCTGGGTCTCGTGTTGGGCGTATATGAACCGTGGGGTGGGAGTTTTCGAAGTGGCAATTTCCACTTTCACTCCGCTGGGAATAGCTTTTTAAATAGGGTTGGGCGTTTCTTCTGAACTGTCACACGCGATTCGAAAACCAGTGCCTTAGCTCCTGAACGCTGCGGTTTGGTGGGTAGCAATAGAGCTCCCACCGCTACGTAGGCAAACACCCATTAGGCATAGGTGTTAATAAGACTGTCGCATACCCCACCGCCGTCTTGCGATTTCCACTCGAAAGCAAAGGGGGTTCGCCACACTTAAAGTGTATTTTTCAGCGTAAGCCAACAACCAATCAGTGCTCTAGTCCGGCGGTTTTCAACATCGAGTACGACAAGCTGACATCAAACCTAGCCTGCTGAATTGTTGTTCTCATCCCCCACCTCTTCGAGGGCCTCCGTAGCAATATCCCCTAACTCACCAGCTTCAATATGAGAGTACCGCTCACGAACCATCTCTTCAGAGTTATCGAGATAGCGGGCTGCGACAGTATAGCCGAATGCACGAACGAGGACCTCGCCCATTCCACGTCGACCACCGTGCAGAGCAAGATAGTCGTGTTTCGGATGGTCGATATCGATCTCCGCGGCCTCCGAGAGTCGTTGGAGAATCGACCGTGCGCCGTCCGTCGTGATGGACGGCGGCCGAATATCCTCATCGAGCGCCAGCAAGAGGTCGCGAGCGTACCTTTCACGGCGCTCAGTAATTGCTTCCGGGCGTTCCCCTCGGTCGGCCAGCTCATCCTGGACGAGTTTTGCGAGCGTCCGTTGGTCGAACGTCGGGAACACCGGCCAGCGCTCCGTCGGTGGGTCCATCAGCTTGCGGTAGCTCCGCAGCGGCGAGATCACCGGGTCGGGGAGGCTGGCGGCGTCCCACTGCTGTTTCTTCCGGTACACATCCATACTCCCGTCGTCAAGGGAGATGTCCTCCCAGCGGACTCCACGCCGGCGCGGGTCATTCGGATCCCGGAGGAGTTCGCTCTCCGCGGGTACTTCCAGAACAAGGTCATCGCGTTTCTCGGCGGTGGCAGGCACGTTCGGATTACTCTCGGGATCGTGACCGCGAGTGTCGTATTTAGCCTGCTCCATGCCCCAGGTGTGCTTCTTACTGGCGCGTCGATAGTGGGTGTACTCGGTGTCGTCGGGGCACGTGCCCTCACCGGTGTGTTCTTCGGGACATTCTACGAACTCACACGGAACGTGTATTTCGTAGCCCTGTTGCACGGGCTTGGTAATACGTGGCCGCTCATCATCGACTGGAACTCTTGGTCGGGAGCCGCACTCGCGGTCTTTTTCGTCGGAGTTATCCTCCTCTACTTCGGCATGACGCTCGGATATCGGTTCTGGGCGACTGACACCGAACTCACGCCGACGGGCCAGCGAACCGACTCGGGGAGTTGGGCGCTCCTGTCCTGACCCAATTTCAGGAACGATCACCGAAACGTCTCATCCCGCTACGCACCGACATCTGAGCGAATTAGAGAGGCTCCAGTCACGTCGGTGGCGAGTAGCTATCAAACCGTCGCACTGCGGCCCAGTACGCCAAAACTGCGACGGTAACAGCACCGACGACGAGGAGACTGCCAGCGGTGAGTCGGAACGAGCCGGTCCCGGTGGACTGGATAGCCGTTCCGATGCCGTGAAACCACGTCCCCACGTCCGAGAGGATTCCGCTCCCCCCACCAGTAGCTAGCTGCAGGAGCGCCCCCGGTAGGAAGCCGATGAGGCCCGCGACGAGCGTTCGAGCGAGTTGTGGTTCGAGGAGAAGTATCGCCAGAAGCGCTCCTGGAATCGTCACGCTCAGAAAATGGAATGCGGTCGTCAGCAACCGTGGCGGGATCACTTCACGACTCTGTCCGATGCTGATCGCGCTGAACCGCGGAAACCACAGCCCGACAGCTGGCGCTGTTGTGACGGCGACGAGGGTCGTCAGGAGACTCACTCCCACGAGTCCAATCGTGGCCGGCAATTCGAACGATCCGACGAGTGCCGCACCGCCGGTCGCGAGGACGACGATCGGGATCCCGAACAACAGGCCGGGAAGCATCAGTCCGCGAACGTAGGCAGTCCCCGATACTGAAATGAGCGTGACGGGGAGAACTGTGCCTTCGTCTCCGAGTGGATTCATTGCAAACGTCGCGCCCGCCATCCAGGGCAAGAGGACGGCAGCGGCAGGCGCGAAGATCATCCAAGGGGACGCGGCCTGCATTCCCGAGCTAAACAAGCCACTGCCAACCATCACGACGGGCAACAGCAGGAAATTGAGCCGACGGGGATCGCGGCGCGTTCGTAAGAGACTCCACTGGGCGACCCGTCGGGTAGGCTGCGAGACTCCCCGCGGAATCCCAAGGGGCGCTATCGCATCTGCCAACGCCGTTCGAGTTCCATCTTGCTCGGGAGTGGTCTTTTCAGGGGCTACGTCTGTCTCTTTCTCACCGCTGACAGGGTCTGTGAACCAGAGTCGCGTCGCCTCGCGTTCGACAAGTACGATCCCGCCGGCCACGACGAGGAGACTCCCGACGACAGCGACGCCCGCTCGCGACATCGATCCTCGAACGGGGCTGCCGATGACGGCAAGGTCGACGAACCATCCGACCGGGAGCACTGCGAGCGCCTCCTGTCCGACCCCACCGAACTGTGGAAGCGTCACGAGAAGGTAGCCTCCCATCGCAACGACGACGGCAATCCCGCCCAGTACCGTCTTGTGACGGGCGACGAATGGGGAGGTGGCGATTACCAGCGCAATCGCGTAGCCAAGGGCCATCCCGACGAGGACCGCAGTGAGACCGAGGAGAATAGCGGCGAGCGGTATCAGGAGAATACTCACCAGTGAGCCGAACAGGTACACGACGCCGCCCGTCAAGACGAGGACTGGAAGCCCGAGATACGCGAGAACGCGGAGTGTCTCGGCGACCAGTAGTCCGCCAACGACCGCTCTGGCCGAGACCGTCGTGAGCATGAGCGGCTCGGCGTCGATGCGTGGCCGGGCAGAAACGACACGCTGGGTGGCGATAAACACGCCAAACAGCCACAGCAGTGCGACTGTTCCCCGTGCGACCGGCGGGAGTGAGACTGGTCCGGCATTTCGAATCGCTCCAGAAAAGAGGTAGATGAATCCGACGAGCATGAGCGACGGGAAGACGAGTCCCGCTGCCATGAGGAACGCTCTCGCTTTGTCCTGCCAGATTGCTCTGACCGAACGCCGAAATTCGAAGACACCGACTCGGAGTGCGTGCTGGGGCCACTTCGACTCAGCCATGTGTCGCCTCCGCGTCGTCTTCTGCCGGGTCGGAACTCGTGATTTCCAGGAAGGCCTCTTCGAGCGTCCGCGTCTCGCCAGTCTCGGCACGCTGCGTCAGCTGACTGGGGGCATCTTCAGCGACGAGCCGGCCGTCGTAGAGGATTCCGACGGTGTCGGCGACTGCTTCGACGACGGGGAGGATGTGCGTTGAGAGAAAGACCGTGGTGCCCTGGTCGGTGAACTCGCCGATCAGTTCGCGGATGGTTCGTGCGGCTCGCGGGTCAAGCCCGGACGTGGGTTCGTCGAGGAACGCAACGTCTGGGTCGTGGAGGATTGCCTGGATGTACGCCACCTTCTGTCGCATCCCTTTCGAGTAATCCGCGATGCGTGTTGCCGCGTCATCAGGTGAGAGGTCGAGACGAGCCAGTAGTTCGTCGATTCGCTCCGTGGTCTGTCGTTCGGGGAGGTCACGGAGTCCAGCGACGTACTCCAGTTGTTCGTAGGCAGTAGCCTGCTCGTACAGCGGCGGTTCTTCGGGCAGATATCCGATGTGCGGCCGGAGGGAATCCCGATTCGTGACTGGGACATCGGCGACAGTGGCTGACCCACTGGTCGGCATCGTGAGGCCGGTAAGCATCCGCATCGTCGTCGTCTTCCCGGCCCCATTCGGACCGAGAAAGCCATACACCGTGCCAGCGGGGACAGAGAGGTCGAGCTGATCCACGGCGGTCGTCGACCCGTACTGTTTGGTCAGGGCAGAGGTCTCAATAGCGGGCATTAGTCCAACTCAAGGAGGATGTCGATTGCGCAGCAGATATAGGTGGTTATGAGACAACTCACCAAAAGCCACTCTCCTGCGAAGTCACGAGTCTGATCGCCAGCCTACGGTGAGCTTGCTGGTGACGCAGGCGGGGATTGTTTTCGACCGGCAGAGATGAGGATCGTGCTCATGAAGATGCTGAACACACCTCCTGTCGCGCCTCCGGCGAACACTCCAGTGGTGAGAGATCCATCAACCATCCACGCCGAGAGTCCCCCGAGAAGTGTCCCAACGGCGATACTGACAAATAGTGTGAACCCAACCACTCGATACTGCCAGTTTTCCTGATTCAGATTTGCGTCAGTGAATCGGCCTGCAAATCCGCCGATCACGAGCCCACCTGCAGCACCGAATCCAGCCAGGACTGCGAACTCAGATTGTAGCCCGGTTACCATCGCCGTAGTTCCCCCGAGTCCTGCTCCAATCGGGATTCCCCCACCAGTGCCGTATTGCTCTAACGTGGTAACCATACCGCGTATTCAGAGCCGATTCCTGTAATACCATGCGGGAAATTCGCGTCAGGCCAGTGTACGTGGACGGTCAGGTGTACGAAGAGTGGGCAGAGAGCCGCTGAACCGACCGCTTCATCAGAGTCGAGCGTCTATCATCGGCTATGAATTCTCGTCAACGGTTTCTGATCGCGGCGGCAGTCGTCGCCATTTCCGGTGTGATGAGTGTGTTCGCCGCGCCAGACCTCCCTGCACGGATGGCGACGCACTGGAACGCCGCTGGACAACCGGATGGAACGATGTCGAAACCAGCAGCACTCGCACTCGTTCCGGCGATATCCGCTGTTTTTCTCGTCGTTTTCGCGATCATCCCGCGCATCGGCCCGCTTCGGGAGAACATCGTCTCGTTCCGTCCGGTGTATGACTGGTTCGTCGTCGTGTTCGTCGTGTTTATGACTGTCATCCACGGCGGTGTCATCGCGTTCAATCTCGGCTACGAATTCGACTTCACGCTCCTCGTCCTTGCGGCCGTCGCGGGCCTGTTCTACTACGTTGGAGTGCTCCTCACGCATGCAGAGCGCAACTGGTTCGTCGGTATCAGGACGCCGTGGACGCTCTCGAGCGACGAAGTCTGGGCTCGAACACATCACCTCGGTGGTCGCTTATTCAAACTGACCGCGATTATCTCCCTCATCGGCCTCTTTTTCGGTGCCTATGCTGTCTATTTCCTCCTCGTGCCGGCGCTCCTTACAGCGGGCATCACTGTTGTCTACTCGTACTACTTGTACGAGCAGATTGAGCGAGGTTCAGATACGGACTCTACAAACTCACTGTGAGAGGATCTTAGAAATGACCGCCGGTACTTGTCCCGCCCTCTCATCAGATAATTAGTGAACGAAAACACGTCTCGAACACTCGGTAATGGGCTACTCATCGACGGCCTCCTCTGTTTTGTCGGTGGTGCGCTCATCTCAGCACTCGGCATGGCGTTTTCCCTCGCTGCCCTGTTCGAACTCGGCTGGATGGAAAGCAGTGGCAGAGAAGGCGACCTTCGAACGGACGGTATCTACAAGTACACCCGGAACGCTCAGAGCGTCGGGTTTGTCACGTTCATCGTCGGAACGATCCTAGCGGTGAATTCCCGGAAATTAGCGGTCCATGGTCTCTTGACCCGCTCTCGTCTACATCTTCTTCCTGTTCGCCGAAGAACCGTGCTCCGTGAACACTACGGCGACGAATACGAGACGTATTGCGACCAGATGCCTCGATTTATCAACTGGAACTCGGTTACAGCGTTGCTGCGCGAATAGGAGTTCTGCATCTCTCAATACCTGGGAGACACAATCATCTATACGTAAACCCACGAATGGAGTCATATGACGGGTGTGGAAAAGCCAACTGACGAGGGGGTGGACCGACATATCGAGATCGAGGAGATCGCCCCGCTCTCGATGGATGAGGCACTCTCGATTATCGGCGAGGAGACACGAGCGAACATCATCCTCGAACTCGGCGAGGCACGAACCATCGACCCCGGCAGCTCGAATTCGCTGCGGTTCTCCGAACTCATGGACTGCGTCGGCGCCGAGGATAGCGGCGGCTTCAATTACCACCTTGACAAGCTCGTGGGGACGTTCGTCAAGAAAACTGACGAGGGGTACAAACTCCGGTTCCCCGGCCAACTCGTCTACCAGGCAGTCGTCGCCGGAACGCTGACAGACCGCCAGACGATCGAGCCCTTTGTCGTCGGAGACTGTCCGGACTGTGACGGCGATCTCACGGCGGCCTACCATCCGGACCACTTGCTCACCGTCGAGTGCGAAGGGTGTGAGACCCTGTTCGACGCGATGCACTTCCCGGCGCGCGGCCTGCCCGATCGTTCGAAACAAGAGGTACTGGAGGCAGCTTACCAGCGCCGATTCCACAAGCTCGGCCTGATGCGGCGAGGTGTCTGTCACAGCTGTGGTGGGCGCGTCAACCGGAGCCTCCAGCACGACGCATCGATCTCGTATGGGTCTGCGTCTGTCGAGGAGATGGCGGGCCTAGAGACATACGCGACCCTCGCCTGTGACGCATGCAATACGAGCCTCGTGGGTGACCCAGCAGTCATCGCCGCGACGACATCGACCGTCATCGGATTTTTCGCCGATCACGACCGCGATGTCGCCCTCTCGAACTGGTGGGACGACCCGTTTACCGTCGCCCGATGCGGTGTCGAGATTGTCGAGAAAGATCCGCTGTCGGTCACAATTCCGTTCGAGATCGACGATGAGCGGCTGACCATCACCCTTAACAACAGTCTCCAAGTCGTCGACTCGACCCGGAAATCTTGCTGATCGGATCAACGTGTGAAGCTGGCTTCTGTCCACTCACGAACAGAACTGTCATTCAGAAAACTGTAAAGACCTATTGGACGCTATCATCCATTCATGCATATCCACCGAAGAACACTCCTCAGTCCAAAATTGGTGAAGATCATCGCTGCCATCATCGTGGGACTAAGTATCGGAACTGCCGTTCCACCAGAGCCCATCCTCCTTCCCGTCGTTGGGGCCGTGCCCGGTCTCGCAGTCGGCACGATCGGGCTGCTCGCCGGAGCAGCTCTCTACCTACGAGGACCTACCTTCGTCGGTTCACCCGAGTCCGACTGTGGTTGCACCGGTGACTGTGGCTGCTCGTAGCGTCGTCGTCAGGGTTGCTGTGCTAGAGTTTGGCACGTAAAACCACCACCTTGGCCTGGCCGACCGACAGTTCAAACCGTGAAGACCGCGACTGAGACGGGGTACTACGCCGTTCCACGGCAGACATCAATGGCAGACATCGCGGCAGGACTCGACATCTCGAACTCGACAGCGCCGGAACTGCTGCGGCGCGCGGAGTCACACACTGAAGCCCCGACTCATGAACGTCGTGGCATCGTCACTTCGATCGGATGCTAGTAGCTCATGATGACTCCGGCGTGGTCTCGTCGAAATGGGTTTGAAAGATGCAGGTTGGGATGAGATTGCCATTCCCATTTGATTAATGGATGAACTGACTGCCTTGTAGTTGGGTAGATCATACATCAACTGTCTCCGGATGTGATTAGCCGAGTGTGAAGATGACGAGGGCCGTCTCAATACTGTTCATGAGGACGTGGACGATGGTGCTACTGGTGGTGCCGTATCTGGCGCGGAGACCACAAAGGCCGAGTGCGAGGACGAGAAGGGCTGTTGTTCTGAACGGTGAAATGGATAAATCGACGACGAGATGTTTCAGGACGAAGGCCATCGCGGTTGTGATGACGGCGACATATGTTCCGTAGGCCTCGGCGGGCGTGATCCCGGCTCTTACTCCCCACCACGCGATGCCAGCAGTGGCGAGTGAAAAGCCGAGTATGGAACTCACGGCGTCAGCACCAAGCTCCGATCCGAGCCAGGGGGCCAGTACCGGCGTGAGCCCCCTGCGGAACCCAAATTCCACCAGGAGCCACAGAACCATTGCGCCACCTGCAACCGTCGGGAGATGATTGGCGGACAGGACGGGGACCGTTGACGTAGTTTGTTCGTTCGACATCAGTGTTGTTAGTCGTTCTGTGGATCGGTATCCAGTTCTGGATCGAACAAATCCTCGATGCGGCAGTCGAAGTAGCGTGCGAGCTTGAACGCCAGTTCGATGGAGGGGTCGTATCGATCACATTCGATGGCGTTGATGGTCTGGCGCGAGACGCTCACGGCCGCCGCGAGGTCGGCCTGACTCAGTCCCACCTCGTCGCGGTAGCGTCGGAGTTCGTTCTTCATGGTCGATAGCGACGGGCGAGGTAGGCGACGCCGAAGACTGCGAACAGGCCAGCGTAGCTCCAGATCGCTCCTTCGACGATGGGAGGAATCTCATAGTATCCGACTTCCTCGAGCGTAGCTGCGGTGGGAGCGAGTAATACCAGCGCCACGGCGGCTAGACGGAGTGTGTCGTAACTGGCCTGACGTTCGAGGGAACAATCGCGTTCGTCGAACAGTTCCATCGGCGCCCACCGTCGGACCGCAAAGAAGCCGGCGAAGCCCAACCAGTAGATGGCGACACCGATTACAGGGTAGTTGGCGACGTCCGCGAGAGCGAATCCGGTGATCCCGGCTACGAGCAGTCCAAACGCTACCCGCCGATATCTGGTCCGCCTAGTGAGCCAATCATGTTCTGATGAATTGTTAGCCATGTGTTTTACTATGTCAACAGGGACTGTTCTGGCCTCGAGTGCCGACGCCGAAGAGTCGAGTCACCATGAGCCAGAAAACGACGGCGAGCGTCGGCGGGATAAACGAGTCCGCAGGTACCGGAAGTCCTCTGAGGTACCCGCTCCAGTAAAGCAGCCATGGCCCACCGAGAGCAACTCCGGCAGCGATAACACGTACCCACTCTGGGATCGAAAACATTGGTGCAGTATCCTGAAGGCGGCGCTCGATGAGGAAGCCGATGACAAACAGCGCAAGAGGATACCCGAATAGGATGGCGAGATCGATGAGATTCATCGACGATCACCCTTGCAACCCACCCTTCTCAGGCAAGGACGTTGGATTGCTGCGCGGTCTATCTGGGGAACAGTCGGATTCTTCATGGGTGCTGTCAAGCGGGCTTTCCGTAAAGCACACTTTACAGTAAAGAGTGCTTCACACACGAGCTTATATCTTCCGGTCGGTCGGGACGATAGCTCTATACGAGATTCTCCACTTAGAATCGCTCACTACTCACTCGCCGATTGGCTTGAGGTTGCTTAGATTCGCATGCAGGACGTCTCCTTCTCGGACGACGTACCGCTTTGCAAGGACTGGGAACCGACACTTCGTATAGCCCGTTGTCTGTATATCAAGTTCTTCGCCGGACTTGAGGTAACCAGCAAGTAGGCACTGTCTATATGAATACAACCCGGCGCGAGTTAGTATTTCTCCGTGGATGTAACGGCCACTACCATTCCGGTTTGCCTGAACGGTGCCATCGCTATCGTCCTGTCGGGAGTTTAATACAGCCATCTGGCAAAGTGCCTCGTATGTCCGAATCATCTACTATCGACCCAGAAACTGCAGACTGGTTAACTCTTGACGAGGACGAAGAGATTGTTTGGTCTGGGAAGCCCCACGAGAGTAGCTTGATCCCGGCGCTTGTCGTCGGACTGCCCCTCTCTCTCGTCCTCATTGGGATATTCATCATCGCCGGGTCCTATCTCCAACGCGAGAATACACAGTACGTTGTGACGACCGATGGGCTGTACAAGAAGACGGGAGTTCTCTCACGTGATGTCCAGCGCATCGATTTCGGGAAGGTCCAGAACACCTCCTACAGCCAGGGATTCTTCGGCTCTCGATTCGGCTACGGAAACGTCGATATCTCGACCGCTGGCGGCTCCGGTATCGAGATGCAATTCCGATCAGTCCCCGAACCGCGCGCGGTTCAGGAGCTCATCAACAAACGTGTGAAGGGCAGCCGTAGTGAACCGACGACGGAATCGGGTGAAACCAAGCGTGACGTACTTGACGAGATCCTCGTCGAACTCAGAGAGATTCGCTCTACTCTCGAAGCACACCAGGCGACTGCAGGAGACACGCCGGCCACGACGTCCAACATCGGCAATGTGACGGACGAACAATCGACTGGTGAGAACGACACCACGCATACTGAGGTCGGAGATAGTAACCCGAGAGCCGAGAACGCTACGGCCGACCAAGAGTCGGATGACGAACGGTAGCCAGCCATGACGGAATCGATCGACCCGGCTATCCCGCTTGACACTACCGAATCAGTCGAGTGGGCCGGTCGCCCGCGAATCACTACCATCCTTCCAGCAGTCGTGCTCGGCGGTCTCCTCCTTGTATTCGGGATCGTCGTCAGTGTCACTGGAGAGACCCCGATCTTCCTCGCAGTCGTTCCACTCGGAGTGGCGATCCCGCTCTGGAAGTATTTCGCTCTCCAAGGCGTGCAATATGTGATAACTGACGAAGCACTCTACGTGAAACGCGGCGTTTTGACCCGGTCTGTCACACAGACAAACCTCGAAACCATCCAGAACAGCTCCTTTGGGCAGAATATCACGGGGTCGATCTTCGGATACGGCTCAGTCACGTTTGAAATCGCTGGTGGAGGCGACCTCTCATTTCGGGCGATCGAAGACCCTCGTGCAATCCGAACACTCGTCGATCGAGCAGCATCGAACGACGATGGTCTTGGTGGGGGCGATTGGGGAGAATCCGTTATCCCTGGCGATCTGACGCAGTGGCAGCAAATTCGAGACGAGATACGAGCAATTCGCAGCTCTCTCAAAGGGTAGTCGTTCGGGAAAAGCTAGGGGGTGCGAATCTGACATCTCCCTTCGATTGAAGTCGGGGGCTTTCGCCTCGAATTTCTGCGAGAATCCCGTTAAAGCCGCTTGCAGTGCTCGCGACCACCGTGGAATACAAACCACCCTCCGCCAGATGCGGAGGCCGTTCAGAACCCACGCTCTCCAAACGCCGATCGTGCTCGTTCGTACGCCGTCTCACCATCGGTCGTGTAGAGTGAGGGAAGGTTCACGCGACGCTTGTGAGTTGACTCACCGTCCGTGTACGTGATGACGAGGCGAGGCCGTGTCAGGCCCTTCTGGCCACGCGTGGCAGAGACCTCCTCGATCGCGTCGAGTCGAATCCGGTCTGATGACCGGAATCCGCGTGCGTAGTTCGCTAGCCAGAGTACGGCGAGCAGACCGACGACGACAGCTAAGAGCAACGCGTCACCACTTCGAACCGCGCTGACGAACCATCCGAGTCCGACGAGAAGAGCGAGTACGTACCCTACAAAAATTCCTTTTCGCCACCAGGTATTACTTTGCCAATACTCTCGGTAGAGCGATCGGACGTATCCGACAACTGATTCATCGAAGTGAACGGCGTCCTCGGTGAAATGCGCCGTGCCGCGTTTCGTCGGAAACGACTCGATGGAAGGCACGTGAGAAAATATTTACTGAGAGATGGTATGAATTACGCTGCGTGAGGACACCGCTTGTTAGCGTTCGCTTCAGGTATACACAAGAGGCAGCAGCCGGTATTCTGGGTGTGATTGCATTCTCTTTCTTCGTTTCACGAGTCCACTCGAGGGTGAGATGATGGCGCAGTCCACATCCGATACGGACGCCGTCGCAGTTGACTGGGAACTTGACGTGACGGACTCCCCTCTCTTACAGCTCCTCGCGTATGTGTGTCCCAGTATCTTCGGTGGCGTCGCTATACTCGCCGGTGGTTTGTTACTCTGGTTGGTCGGAACCGCGTTGCTGGATGATGACTTCGCTCAGGCAGTCGGAGTTATTGCCTTCGCGGTACTAGCGTTACTTTCTCGTCGGTACCTTCCGGCGTTGCTCGAGACGAATCTCACCGATCCATTCTGGAACCGATACTCGCGGCGGGGACTCGTCATCGGGAGCGTGTGTGGCGCCTTCGTCCTTCTCGGAAGCGCACAGTTGCATCCCGCTGCACCATTTGTGGTGTTCATCGCCAGCTGGGTTCCGCTCGTCTTCACCGCAGCGTTTCCGACGAGTGGTCACGCCGATCCAGCGGCGGGAACGCTTGTCGTCGACGACACTGAGGTGCCACTCGACGCTGTCAGCGGATTTCGGGCGGTTTCCGTAGGGACGTTCGCCGTCGGTTGGTTCTCGTATACACGGGGTGTCCCGACCGCGCCTCGTCTCATACTCTTGCCTTCCAACTACGTCGATGTCGTTACGGATTTGATTGAGACGGGCACAGACTCGTCGACACGGGAACGCTCGACGATTGATCGAACGGAACGACTCATCGCCGGACTGTTCGGACTTGGCATGGTCGCTCTGGGCCCGATTCTCTGGCTGCTTCTCCCGCCGGGAGATGGACAGGTTGTCGCGTTGTACGCAGGGGCGATGTTCGGTCTGTTTGGGATAATGCTACTCTGGTATACGTACAGCGCCTGAGCGCCCGAAGAGATTTACCGAATTGTTCGAAGTATCTAGACAAATGGACCGAGACCGGTGGCCAGCCCCGATTCGAACTCTTCGAGGCTACCTCCCCGCCGAAATGCGGATGCTTCGCGGAGCGGTTGGCGCACTCAGCGGTGTGATCCTCCTCGGCAGCATCCTCAGCATACTGCTCGGTGGAAATTGGCACCTCGGGTATGGCGACGATCGGATACTCGTCGCCATTTTTCTCGTTTTGATACCAGCCGGATTCGGGGTCGCATCGCCCCTCTGGTACTGGATCGGACGACCAGTGTGGGACTGGTTTGACCGTCCTGGTGACCACCTTCTGCGTCCGTTCCGAGAGGTTCGATTCCTCCCAGGCCTCGCCGGTTCCGTGATAGGTGTCGCACTCATTTTTCCTGTAAGTGCTACCTCACGGCTTCTGGTACAGACGCTGGCCCCATTTGGCCTCGCTATCGCGGTCGGAACGCCACTCTGGTACTGGATAGTGCGACCGGCAGGAGTGGTAGACACGGAGCGATGGCTACCCGAGGTTCCTACTGAATCACCGCTGACGACAACCACGGTACGGTCCCTTCTCGTTCTCGGCGTCCTCTTCGGTGCGAGTCTGGTCATCACCACCGCGATTGCCTTACCTGTCGTCGGAATCGGTGACTCAGTCACTGCAGGCGGACTTGCTGTGACCGTCACAGACGCCCAGACTGCTCCCGAGATCGCTGAGATTGAGGATGGGACGATTCACGGCAGCGATGGCTGGCAACTCCTCTTGGTGCGTGTCTCCATCGAGAATCAGGGGGAGACGCGACGGCAACTTCCGGGGACATCCGTCGGCGATATCACAGTGATTGCGCCACCGTGTAGTGCACAAAATTTCGGCGAACCCTCGCACAACTGCAATCAGGTCTACGTCGACGGTAGGTTCCGTGTGAACGGAACCACATACACGAACTATGAAACACGTCAAGCGGCTGCTGACGGGACAATCGGACCCGGAGACCGCATCACTGGCTGGCTCGTGTTTCGTCTTGAATCCCGGCCGACCCAGACCTCTGGATCCGAATCGATGGTGATCGTAGATGATGTCGGCCGATGGACCCTCGGCGACGAGAACAGCGATTCAAGATAATCTTGCTGTCGAACTTCTTCAGCGAGGACGAGCTGAACCTGTGATCAAACAGGGGTGACGTTTTTCACAGGCAGGCTTCTCGTCCAGCATGTGTTGAAAGAGCAGCTGAGGAGCTTCAGTGATCTAGAGGTGTACTCGGCCATTCTTGTCGCTGTGGTTGTCAGTGCAATCGTCACCTATCAGGCCGACGTGAGCGGCGTGCTGCTCTGGAGTACGGCGTTCGTTTCGACGCTGTTCGCGGCGGCTGCGTTCTTCGCCGGGCTGTTGATCTTGAAACGGTATTAGCAGAACACCGATGGATAGGTCACACTTGTTGAGGACCTATAGAGATGATCCTATAGGACCACAGTACAATTTCAGCCCTCGGAAGCGAACCGCTGAGGCACGTCGAGGCGGCGAAGACCGTACTCGATACCCGCAACGATGAGTAGGATACCCAGATAGAGAAACCAGCCGCCGAAGTAGAGCGCGTGGGGATCCTCCACACTCGCTGTGAACGCTGCTTGCACGTCGATCAGGATGAACACCGTCAGTAGCGTCGCTGGCGCAATCAGGCGATACCGAACCAAGAAATACGTGGGAACTGCTGCGAGTACCCACATCCCAGCGGCACCGAACAGATACAACAGCCATTCGAAGCCACCGGAAAGCGTCACCCCGAGCTGAGCAGCGTACCACACCATAACAACGGCGTGCAGGAGACCGCCTACAGACGCAATAGCAATCGCTCGTTGTCGGGGAGCTGGAATCGATAACCACGGAACCGACTCCGGAACTGGCGGCAGCTGTGTCCACGTATTCCGAATCACGTACTCGACAAGTCCGAGGAACAGGAACCCGACCGTCCAGACCGATGCGTTGACCATGTAGCGGACGATGTAGAGCCCGTTCTCGACGACGATGATGCCGGTCGGTTCGGCGAGTCGTTCCAGCTCGGCGACGTCACGAAACGTCGGTCCGGGAGGTGTGAGTTCCACCCCGAGGACGTAGGCCGTTGTGAGGACGAGCGCAAGCACGGGGGTAACGAGGTGGAATCGAACCGCGAGCCAGACTGGAACTGCTGCGACGACGACGAGCCCACCATATCGCCACAGGAGGCCACCGAGAGAATATTGCGATGGCCCGATCGAATAGCCGAGACTGAGGGCGACGAGGAGCACCCCGGCCGCATGAATGACGCCAATAGCGAGGCTGAAACCCACGGCTCGTCTGGAGGGCATGCGTTTGAATGGGGGCTCTTCTGGCTTCTTTGTTATCCCGATACCACGTCTAGAACTGGGGGTGAGACCGGAGGTACTTCCCGCTCGTTCCGGTTGGACGTCACGAAGAAGACAGTCAGTCGACGCGGTCACCGCGTTCCCTCTCGGTGGCGACCAATCGGTATCCTGCCGCATATGCGAGTATCCCGATTGCAGCGACCACGAGGCCCCACGGAACGTATCGCAGCGCGCGAGACCCAATCACGAGATTCATCCCCGTATGTGGTGCCAGTGCGAATACCACTGGAAGAGGCGAGAACAGGAGGCCGGTGATGAACAAGACACGAAGTGGCATCCCCCACTGGCGTGTCACTGCAAGCGGGAGGAAGTACAGTGGCGGTAACACCAGACTCACCAGCCCGTACGTCGTGTCGTATCCGGCTGCGCCCGCGGCGGCCACGGGAAAGAGCAGCCACTGTGCGGCGAGAACCGTCGCCGTCGGCCACAGAAGCAGGCGCGTCACTGCTTCCATCGCCCCCGTTGTATCCACTTCTCCCTCGAGGAGGCGTCTCGTCAACAGTAGTTGGCCGGTGACGAGCGATCCACCCAGAACGAGTGCCGGTCCGGCACCAGTCCCCACGACGACGAAGATCAGATAGAACAGGAAGTCTCCCAACTGCTCGGTCAGTGGGCCGGAAACGCCAACGAGTGTCTCGACGGTCGCTGCAGTAAGGCCGACAGCGGCCAGCGATCCGCCCACGAGCGCGATCAGCCGCGATTGTGAGAGTTCGGTCAGCCGGTAGCCGAACCGCCACAGGAGCGCGATTACGGCGACGAGAAGTGTAAAGGGATCGACGGCAGCGTCGATGTCCTGTGCCTTCAGTTGGGCGACGTCGACGCCGATTCCAAGCGTCGTCGCAACAGTGCTGACGACACCGTCGTCCGGTGCGAACACGACGTGACTCCGAACGCCAAGTGGGTCGTACTGCTGGTCGCTTCCGTCCCACGTGACGACATCACCGTCAGGCGTCGAATCGGCTGGAGCGTGCGACACGACCGTTCCCGGCGGGCCCCGCATCGTCATCGAGTCGGCAGCGAGGTAGAACCACCGCGCCTCGCCGCCGTGCCAGTAGAAGAAATCGACAACGTAGACGCCACCCGCACTCTCGTGGGCCATGTCGGGCACCTCGTACTCGACGAGCAGCGTACTCCCGTTCATCGACGTCGTGAGCGACGTCGGCTCCTCCACCGCGACGTAGCCGCGTTCGTACACCCGCTGGACAACCCGGTCGCGTACCGACTGGTTCTCCTGGAGTGTTTCGACGCCGAACCCGGTGAGCGTCACTCGTGCAGTCCAGTGTCCAGTTCCGGACCGATCGATCCTGATGGACAGCGAACTCTCGACGAGATCGATAGCGACGCCGCTCTCGGCGGCAGCATCGACAAGTGTGTCACTACAGACGCCACAGACCGCATGCGGAGGCGGCCGAGCACTGACAGGAGCTCCGACTGCCGAAAGCAGGATACCACCCACTAACGCAGCAACGAACACGACGCGCACTCCAGCACTCCCGTCGAATTGTTCCACCATTACGTCACTCAGTACAGAATCGAGTCAAGTCATTCATAAGAGTCTCCCTGGTGAGAGGGGTTTTTCACTTTGTACGAGAACAACGCTCGATATGGTCCCCAACTCACAACGACCAACGGAGACGGATGGAGGCGACTCCTTCGATCCCGGATTCGATGAAGCCGCACTCTACACGGTGGTTCGAGACGCCGTCAAGGATGCCCTCCTTGACGTGATCGGGACGGTGTTGTTGCTCGGAATCGCGTTCGTCCTCGTCATCGCAGGGATACAAGCCGTATTTTCGTCACTCTCTCCCGGGACGGTCGCTATCGGGATCGGAGTGCTCGCGCTTGGCATTTATCTCGCAGCCGCGACGCTCGAGATCATCCCGCCAATCAGAGAGTGGCTCTGACCCCGTAAGTATGCGTCGACGCACGCTACTCGTGACACTCGGTGCGAGCGTGGCCACGCTTTCGGGATGCGTTGGTGAACGGAGCCCCGAGGTCGGGCTTGGGAAGATCGGGGTGACGAACCGCCAGCAGGATTCGGTGTCGATCCACGTGATGGTCGAGAAGCGAGGTGAAGAGGTATACGACGCCGCGCACGATCTTGCAGGGAGGACAGGGAATGTCGTCGACGGAACGACGATTATCGAAGAGTGGATGGGCGACCGAGTGCGATATACGGTCTCGGTCGCCGTGGCCGATGGTGCCCTCGAAACGACGTATTCGACAGCCGATGCGAATTCCTTCGTCGACGACTGGGGGGCCAATCAGTGTTTTAGTCTCTTCTTCACCGTCGAGGAGAGCCAGATCAGCACTGCCCTCGGCGCGATGAAGTCCTGCCCCACGTCCTCATGACGCGGTTTGAAGAGAGTCAGTGGATCCGGAATACTCGTCATCCGCGACTCACCGAGGAGACCGTAAAGTGAGGATCACTCCTTGTCTGTCCCGTTGACATCAAAACCAGATTTTGACTGTGACGAACCAGGCTTACCCAAGAATTCGATAGCTGCAAGAATCACTCCAGCATAGAGGAACGGGAACCTACTGATACCGAGGCTTCGATCCACCTGACTGGTTCGACGGTTCGCTACCACCAATCTACGCCACAAGAACGAATACATAAATGTCGATTGTTTCAATCTAACGCATGGCCCTCCACTCGCGCCGGGAGTTTCTCACCACCGCCGGAACAGTCGGTGTTGTATCGCTTGCAGGCTGTGCGACCGTCGACGGCCTTCTCGGCAGTGAGTGGTCGGCGACTGCGGACAGAACAACTGAGCCGTTATCCTCCGAAGCCGCTGGCTGGCCCCAGTACGGCCGGAACACGCACCATACCGGCTTCGCCCCAGAGATCCGCATTGACGACCCGAGTGAAAGCTGGACGTTTACTCTCACGGGGAGTATGGCGCCACCGGCTATCGTCGGCAACCGGGTCATTGTCCATGGAGGAGTTACGTCTGAGTCGAATGGGTCTGACGGATTCACTGGTGGCGCGGTATTCTCTCTCCAGACGGACGACGGGAGCCAGGTATGGCGTCGCGACCTGCCAAGCGTCGGCGGTGGCTACTCCGGGTGTCCGCCGATCGTCTATCGTGGTTCGGTGTACGTCGGGAACGCTGCTGAGAGCGGGATATACGCGATCGACGCACGGGACGGTAGTCCACGGTGGCGACACGAGACGGGTAATTCAGTCAACGAGGCCGCTGTCGGCTTTCAGAACAAGGTTGTCGCCTCAACCGGCGACGACCTACTGGCGTTCGACGAACGGGGCCATGACCAATGGGTCTACCAGACTGGCGACGACCGAGCGTCCTTCTCTCCCCCGGCGGTCGGCGGCGGCTACGTTCTCTACACGACGGGCGTTCTCGGGAGCATCGTTGCAATCGACCCCCGGGAGGGCAGTGGCGTCTCGGAGTGGATCTACCAAGCTGACAGCAATTTCGGCACGCCGACCGTGGCGAACGGACGGATGTACGTTCCGGGTAGTAATCAGATCCATGCTGTCGACGTCGCGAGCGGTGAGGGTGTCTGGAAGACGGAGGTGACCACGTCGTCCGGCGTCGCGACCGACAGTACCCGACTGTTCGTCACAACTGCAGCGGGCGATCTCGTTGCGTATAAAGCGACGGACGGAACCGAAACGTGGCGCACACCCCTCGCTGCCGACGATGGTGTGTACCTTCGAACGCGTCCGCTCGTGACCGACCAATCGGTCATCGTCACGACGGAGAAGCCCCAACTGGACGAGCCTGTAACGACCTACGCTGTTGACCGTCGAACCGGCGAGATACGGTGGACAGTTGATCAACCTGGCAATGTCAGCTTTGACGCCGTTGCTGCCGGTAGCCGGCTATACGTTCCCGTCTACTGGAGTACCGACGACAGTGGCGGGACACTTGTCGCGCTGTCAGACTGACTCGCTGTTAACTCTAGAGGACGGGTGGACGACTGTTCGGTGCATCGGTCCACGCGTTCGCAACTAACAGTCGCCAGTCACTCTGTCCCGAGTCGTGTATGTCGCAGGAAGAGATTGGGGAGGAGGATGCCGACGACAATGACAATCGCGAACACCAGTTCTGGGGGTAGCTCGGTATAGCCGTAGAGGCCGAACAGGAGTCCGAGTGAGAGCAGTACAAATCCTCCAATAACAGTGTTTTCACGAGTTACCACACCTTCCGATCTGATAATGATATACAACGAGACGGCAGTCACCGCGAGTATCGCCAGCAAAACCCCGATGAAGAATTCTGTCGAATCAATTGTAAAGCTGGCGAGAAGACCGATCCCGACCAACAGATACGCCAATCCAAGCGCTGTTGCACCCCAGCGACTATGGAAATAGTCGGTATCATCTAAATCCATCTCTGACGATACCATACACTGTGCTACGACTCTACCGGACAAATACTTGCTGTCATTATTGACATTCTCTTCGCGCTGAACCGTAAGGATTCCACCACTGGGGATTCGTCTATGCCGATTCCACGGTGGTAACGTTCCTTCGTCGACGACTGGGGGACCAGACGGTGGTTCAGTCTCTTCTTCGCCGTTGGGGGCCCGATCAACAGCTCTCGGTGCGATGGCGTCGTGTTCCAAGACCACCCGACGCGGACTGCTTGGAGTTAGCTGACTCGGAGACTGTGCCACAACCGGCCCACTTGAGGGGCATGGATGGAGATTTGTTCTATATGTGTGCCTGTGCCCGCTATCTCGGGTATAGATAGTGACCAACCAAGCTTCCCTACGAACCCGAGAGCTGTGAGACTTATTTCAGCGTGTGGAAACGGAAACTCGCCGACACAGCCTCGTTGAAATCCTTGCTGAGCATGATGGCTGCGGGCAGTTGGTGGATTAATCAGTCGGCTACGCGCTGATTAGTTCTTGAAAACGTTGGTACCCGCCACGATACACGAAGAGGTACACGCTTGGTAGTAGAATACTGAACGAAATCAGTGTGTACAGTATCTGTGAGAGCGGATCCGGTGGTGAGAGGAGGGCGCTCATCAGAAATGCACTCACGCTCGCACTTGCCCATACTGCAAGACGTCGGTCAGCCCTCGTCGTCACCTTCCGTGTGCCAAGGCCTGCCTGTCGGTACCGACGATAGAAATAATACGGCAGTCCGACCGGTGTGAATACCGAGGCGAACGCCCACACCAGTGGCTGGTCACTTCCGCGTGCGCGAGAATCGCGGAAAACCCACAGTCCAAGTGAGACAATCATCGAGAACCAGAAGATTGCGGTAAGAGCGAGAAGACCAATCCTCATGTTCGATCCCGCTACATCTAGCGACGACATATTCGATAATGGGATTCAGCGGGGGATAAGCCTCCGGGAGTACGCTGGATTTTGACGTAGCACACGGTCAGGCAAACCATCTTGTTAAACAGCCAGTACCGAACAGTCTGTCCTGCTGACTCTCAATGGTCGTGTCCCTCCGTCCCTCGGTTTCTCAACTCGCTCGTTTCTCGCATCACAAGGTGAGCCGTCGAGAGATCCCGCTCTGAGGGTCTGAGAACCCCCTCCGTGAAGCCCGCTCCGAACGTTGCGTCAGCAAAAGCACCACCTGCCGCGGGTTCCCTGTGACGGTCCACGACAGTCGCGAACCGAACGGTGTGAGAGTTTCCCGTCGCGGCGTCAAACGTCAGGTGCCACCGGTACCGTCCGGTTGACTGGCTGGTATCCACATAGAGATTCGAATCGGTGTCACGGTCGGCGGCGGCAACGACGTCTCCGGGGTGGGTAACGAGCGTTCCCGAGTGCCAGGCGTGTTCGACCGTCAGCGAGTTTGCTTTCCATCCGCTTGATGCGTTGTAGTTTGACCCCGGGATGAGTCGATACTTGGTGACAAGGGCGTACCGACCGGTCGGTTCGAGATCGAGGACCGATGCGTGCTGTCGGACGGTCCCGTACCTCTTGCTCCCCGCTGTCGTCTCGTCGGTGGTCACGACGGGACTGTTCCATTCTCGCGCCGGAAGTACCGGCTCCTCGGCGTACGTAGCTGGTGGTGCGGAGGGTTGGTCAGCGACCTCGACCGCAGCCCCCAGGACGCCAATCGTTCCCGCACTGGCGGCCAACCCGAGGAGCGTGCGACGCTGCATCGTTTCGAGGGAAACTTCCTAAGATAGAATATCTATTGATAACACTTCGAGAGGCATCTGCAAACACCCCCTCGGAAAGTGCAAGGTGATCGATCCGTAATCGTACTGGGCGGTTGATTCGCGGCGTCGTTCACCCAGGACACCTTTCAGATCTATCACCCAGACCTCCTGAATTGGTCTGCATCACCACTCCGTTCTTCGACACAATTTTGCGCTCGTTTCAGGAACACATCCGTATGCTCGTCCTCCAAACCACGTCACCTTCACTCGGTCCCCCAGTCGCTGCACTCGTTGCTCTCGTTCTCGTCGGGGGGCTCGTCGGAGCAGTGGGGAGTGCTGTCGTCCGTCGTCTCCCGAACCCCGTCGGAAAGTACCGCTTGCTGTATGGAGCCGTGCTCTTTCCATTCACGTTACTGTCCTACGGTATTTTAGCTTTCCTCGGGGTCGGTGCTGCGATTGTTGCTCTTCTTCCAGCTATGCCGCAGTTCCTCGGTCGCCTCCTCGTCAACTTCAGTAGCTTCCTCGCTACGGGTGTCGTCTGGCTCGCGCTTTATGCACCCACGATACGCGGCGTCCGCGACGTGCGCGATGTGGAACTGTCACTGAGTGCGGCGCTCTGGAAGATGAGCCGATACGTAATCGGCTTGAGCGCCATCCTTGCGGTCGTCATCGCACCACTCCAAGTAATCCCACCTGGAGCCTCACCCCTCGTCCTGGTAGTGGGACTCGCGGCCATCGCCGTTATCTTCCTCTATGCCTCCCCGTGGCTCATTCCCCTACTCCGCTCAACGCGAGAACCGACCGATGATGTTGCGGATCGAATTACGATGCTCTGTTCTCGAGCCGGTCTCGACGTTCGGAACAGCCGGATCCTAGACACAGACGACGAAGAAACAGCCAACTCCCTCGTCCGCGGACCACCGAACTATCGCCGTCTGTTCCTCACGAGCACGTTTCTGGACGTCTTCGACGATGAGACTGCAGCTGCACTCTTGGCGATCGAGGCAGGACGGCTCGAAACGCACGTTTTCGAAATCAGGGTGAGCACTGTCGTCGTTGGCGGCATCGCCCTCATCGCGTCTCTGACCGGCGTCGGGCCACGCTGGCCGTTACTTGGCCTTTCGATCGGCGTGGTACTCATTGGCTTCTGGCTGTCCCGGCGACAAATCCGGGCAGCCGATGAGTACGCCGTTGAGCAGGTGGATACAGCCACGCTCGCAGACGCTCTTACTCGATATGCCGATTTTCACGCGATCGAACCGACACGTCGACGGGTTCCGAATCCACTTTCGGCCAACGTTTCTCTTGGTGACCGGATCGATCATATTCGCCCACCTACTGACGAATGAGACTACAGACAGCAGCGACTAGAATCGAGCACTCACCTCATCCGGGATGTAACGAGCCTCACGGGAGACATGTTGTAAGGAAGTTGACGATGCGATCCAGTCGCTCGTTGATTTTCTTTTCATCGTCTTCCTCGCCATCGCTATCAGGGTGTGACTGTTCCATAGGTGCCTCCACAGACCACAACGGCCTGTATCTTGTGCCCTCCGTACAGAGGAGTTAATTGTCGCGTTGGGTTTTCTCGAGTTCGCGCGCTCGTTCGTCTACCTTAGAGAGTTCACGTACGACGGTATCGTCCGACCCGCCGTGGGCGACCCGTACGGAAAGGTCCAATGGCGACGGAAGAAAGCGACGCTCATTTGCCTCTTCACTGGGCTCCTCATCAGTACTCTCGCCCCACCGAAACAGGGTTTGAAATACCTCCCAGATACTGAGGCTCATACCTCAGAGTGGGGGCCATCGCGTGTTAAGTCTTTAGCGGCGCGATTGAATCAACAGACTAGATGATCGATTCGCAACCGTACTCACCGGTTGACAGACTCACTCTTCTCCAGAAAGAATCGCTGTGTGGACGGACACGTTCTATGAATAGAACAACCACCACGCCAATTGTAGGCGGATCAGGCACCAAGTGGGTGCCCCACTCAGGACTCGCAGTCGTACGAACGACTGCCTTTCTCGACGGTGACTGCCCGAGTTGCAGTCGCGACGACGCTATCCGATTCACGTAGCTGGATATGGATCTCGGCAGTATCGCCGACTGAGAGTGATTCGTCGTCACGGACCACCCAGAAGACGTCCACTCGCTCCCGACCTGTCTGCTGAACGGGTTCGGTAGTGGTCATCGAACCGTTACCAAGACTCACTTCGATGTCGTACGGGGAGCCGTCACCGTCTTCCATCGGGGTTTCGACGAGGATATCGGCACGGACTGTGAGATGGTCACCGGGAGTTCCACTCGCCATACACGTTGCGACGGTACCGTTCTCGATATCCGGCATCGTGATCTCGTCATTGAGGTGGACGGAGACGTTGGAAGCCTCGATGGTGGCCCCGTCGGGATTAATCTGGTCTGTAACCGGAGCGAACAGCACCAGCGTACCAACGCTGAACGCCGTCACAAAGAGAAACGCAACGACAATGGCGGGGCGGGGTGGCCAGTTGAGCAGCCACGGTAGCAGGTTCACAACCGCAGTACCGAAAGGGAGGTGGATAAATTGGAGGATATGACTCAGGTGTCTGAATTTTCACGGAGGAGGAGAGCAGTGACGAGGAGGACGGCCCCTGTCGGGAGCATCACCAGGTCAATTGTGAAATTCCAGAACCCGAGAAGGAACTGCCCCAATGCACCGATTAGCAAGAGACGGAATCGGTTGAATACTGCACCAGCTGCTCCAATCCACCCAAGACATATGGTGATGATAAACAGTACGAGCCGGGATGTTCGATAGCCGGGGGCGGGGAGAAGAGCAAGAAGACTGATTGTAAGGAGCGGAACTGCGACAACGGATGCTCCCCGGAGCACGTAGAGTGTAGCGTATTCCTTTCCCGAGGGTACTGGCGGTAAACGCCACGATCGAGATGCCGCCAGCAATCCGCCGCCACCGGCGTGGCCACCGCGCATCCCACTCTACCAGTTCGATTGCGTCCTTAAGGGCAGCATTCGCGTGTCGCGTTCGACTCATCGCGACCAGTGTGATGCCGAGCAGCATCCCGCCAGCCGTCCCGATCACGGCGAGTGGGGCGGCGATAGCAGGCGGTTCGACACCGAGTGCAGCTCCACCGATCACGCCACCAAACCACCCGAACGGCAACACGACAAGCAACCAAACGGCATCGTGACGGCCGAGGGTGACCGCCATCCCGGGCGTCCGTGAGACGATCCAGCCAGCGACAGCGGTCACACCCGTCACGGCGACGAGCAAGCTGATATAGAGAACAGCTGCATCAGCGATGACCCGCGACACAGCGAGGACAAGTGCTGGAGCAGTGAGGGCGGCCACATAGAGACCTGCGACGAACGCGTACTCCCCATCAAGGCGTTCAGAGCTTGACCAACCTAGTACAGAATGCGTCAGCCCCACCATAAAGAGATGTCCTACGCCGGCCTACAAAAGACTCCTCACCGCGAGGGTTTTTTGACTGGAAAATTGTTGAAGGCAGGACGCTCCCTGACAGACAACACTTATCAGATTATTCGAGGAAGGTAGTTGCATGGCTGTCCTGAGTTCCCTCCGCCGGACGCCCAGTGCCCTCCTCACCAATCCGGTTCTCTTCGTTCCGGTGTTGATCGTGATGTTGTTTCAGGTGCCTCAACTGGCACTGCAATCGATCAACCCGCTCCTCAGTAGCATCGTTTCGCTCGGATTCTCACTCGTCTTCATCGCCGTGATGCCGTTCTTCCAGGGTGGACTGATCGGAATGGCCGACGAAGCGCTGAACGGGCGAACGACCCTCCAGACGTTCATTGATGACGGGAAATCCAATTACGTCTCGATCCTCGTGGCGTACCTCGCGTTGATGGCTCTCAACTTCGCCCTCGGGATGGTCGCGTTCTTCGTGGCGATCTTCGGCGGCGTATTTCTCTTTCAGAGCGGTGGCCTCCAGTCAGCGAACATCGCTGTCCTCGCCGTGATCGGCGTTATCGTCGCGATCGTCCTCCTCATGTACCTTCTCCTCATTTTCTTCGTCCAGTTCTACGGACAAGCGATCGTCCTCGATAACCTGGACGTAGTAGACGGATTCAAACGAAGCATTTCGGTCGTGCGCCACCATCTCGTGAGCACGCTCGGCTACTCACTCATTGGCGCCGTGATCGGCGGGCTTGCCGGCATCGTCTTCGGCGCGGCATCCATTGTAATGTCGCCCCAGTCGACCACTGCGTTCCACCTCCCGGACCCTTCACTCCCGATTATCGCCGGTATGGGTCTGATCGTTCTCGTTGGCGGGACGCTGTTCGGCGGCTTCTTTGCGGTGTACTCAGTGTCATTCTATCGCGCGATTACGCAGTAGAGCAAGCGAGATGAGAGCCTGAATCAATCAGGTACAATACGACCGGGATTTGTTCGGCCCAGAAAGGTTACCCAGCAACCTCACCTATTTTACAGCCGAATACACAACTCAACGCATATGCCCTCCACACGTTCCGTGTCTAGAGTCTACGAGTGGGCGACGACCCAGCGGAATCTAACGATTTTCGTGGCGATACTCGTCGCAGTTCCCACATCGTACGCGTTCCAATCGATGGGTAGCGGCGGAGGCTCGGCCGGAGACTTCCTCCTGTTGATGACACTCGCAGTCGGTGTCCCCACAGCCTACGACGAGTACTGGCCACACTACGAACAGACGTGGAAGGCCATCACGTGGGTGCTCGCTGCCTGTCTCGTCGTCACGATCGAGTTCGTCGGCCTCTATCTCATTGGAACTGAATACGTTCGCCTCTCACCGTTCTACGCCTCAATCGGCGCATTCCTCATCACCGACCTTGGAAATCTCGCCTGGCTCTCCATACGAACGCGCAACTAACAGTCCAATCAAGCGTACCCACCCAGTATTCTAGCTCGAGAAACAAATGCCCGGACGCTCATCCTCGTCACGAACACTCCAATTCGTTGGAGCCATCACGGCTATCGTTGCACTGATCGGATACGTCGTATTTGGCTGGCGATTCGGAGATACTGACGCATCACTCCCGTTCCTCCTCGGCGCTCTCTGTGTCGTCATCGCCGTTGGATGGGAACTCTATCGACGGTCCTGAAACCAGATTCCACCTGGAATCTTCGCCATCCAATCAGAACTCCACGTCGACCGCTATGGGGTTCGAGATAGTCGGCTCTATTGAACTCCTCTTGGCGACTTGCGGGTTCGTATAACGCCAGGTTTCTCTTTATGCGTCGTGAGTGGATAGAAGAGCGCCCCTACTGAATGTCAGGGGGGGAAGGGTTTCGACAATGCCACACCGTAGAATCCGTAGCCGCATAGCGACACCCACCCAAATCGCACAGATTCACCAATCGGTGTCTACTAACCGGAGTTAATCGAAGAAGCCGCTCCCAAAGCGATTTGAGAGCGTTTCAGTCTGTAGGTTGCGTGTCAGTGGATGGTATCGCCCTTTGAAGATCGGGAATGGACAGATCCACGCGCCGAAGCAGCTGGGCGTTGATGGCGACGATGACCGTACTCAGCGACATCAGGAGCGCGCCCACGGCAGGCGACAACAGAATCCCGATGGGAGCCAACACCCCTGCTGCGAGCGGAAGCGCGAAGACGTTGTACCCGGCCGCCCAGACGATGTTTTCCTGCATCTTCCGGTAGCTTGCCTTGCTCAGCTTGACCAGCCGAACGACGTCCATCGGATTGTTCTGCACGAGGATGACGTCCGCTGACTGGACCGCAACGTCGGTGCCGCTCCCAATAGCGATGCCGACATCGGCCCGTGTCAGCGCCGGCGCGTCGTTAACGCCGTCACCGACCATCCCCACGAGCTTGCCCTGATCCTGGAGTTCCTGGACTTTCTTGTCCTTGTCCTCGGGGAGGACCTCCGCGAACACTGTGTCGATACCCAGCTCGTCGGCGACGGCGTCGGCGACGTCCTGAGAGTCGCCCGTCAGCATCGCCACCTCGATGCCCAAATCGTGAAGAGCGTCGACGACGCGGTAACTCTCCTCGCGGATCACGTCGGCCATCGCGAACGCGGCGATCAACTCCCCCTCGCGAACGAGATACACGACGGTATGGGCGTTCTGGCCGGCCTCGTTAGCGAAGCGCTGGAGGTGATCCGGAATCTCGCTATCGAGTTGGGTCAACAGGTTCGGCCCGCCGACGTACACCTCGTTTCCACCGTCGGATTCGTCCGACGAGCCTCCGGCGAAGCCGGAGACATCGACGTTTGCGCGGACGCCGCGGCCTTTGATCGCCTCGAAGTCGGTCGCGTCAGGGGCGCGAAGACCACGCTCGTCGGCGGCCTCGCGGATGGCTCGCGCGATCATGTGCTCGGAGTCGCTCTCGACGGCTGCCGCCAGCCGGAGTGCGTCGTCCTCGGCGACGCCGTCGACGGTCGCCATGTCGACGACGCCGTGTTCGCCTTCGGTGAGCGTCCCCGTCTTGTCGAAGATGATGGCGTCCAGATTTCTCGACTCTTCCATCGCGATGCGGTCGCGAACGAGCATCCCGTTCCGAGCAGCGAGCGACGTGTTGATCGCGACCACGAGCGGGATAGCGAGTCCAAGCGCGTGCGGGCAGGCGATGACGAGTACCGTGACGACGCGCTCGATGACCGTCGCGTTGAACGAGACCGCGAGGGTCCACGCGATTGCTGTCACGACTGCCGCCCCGAGCGCGACGTAGAACAGCCACCCGGCCGCGCGGTCGGCCAGCACCTGCGTCTTGGACTTGCTCTGCTGGGCTTCCTCGACAAGTCGCATGATGCCCGCGAGCGTCGTCTCCTCGCCCGTCGCACCGACGCGCACCCGCAGACTCCCGTCGCCGTTGATTGTCCCGCCGATGACTTCGTCGCCGGGTTCTTTCGAGACTGGTTTCGACTCGCCCGTGATCATCGACTCCTCGACATCCGAATCGCCCTCCTCGACGATCCCGTCAGCAGGGACACTCGCGCCCGGCCGGACGAGCACCAAGTCGCCCTCGGAGAGGTCACTGACAGGGACCGCTTCGGTGTCGCCGTCGTCAGTGATGCGCTCGGCGGTATCCGGCATCAGCTTCGCCAACTCATCAACCGCGCTGGACGCACGGCGGACCGACCGCATCTCGATCCAGTGCCCGAGCAGCATGATGTCGATCAGCGTCACGAGCTCCCAGAAGAACGCCGACTGCGTCGGGAAGACCACAGTCGCGAGACTGTAGACGAACGCGACCGTGATGGCCATCGAAATCAGCGTCATCATCCCCGGTGCCCGGTCTTTCAGCTCCGGGACCGCCATCTGGAGGAACGGTACCCCACCGTACGCGAAGACGATGACCGCGAAGACGGGGTTGATCCACTCGCTCCC
>Ga0207720_100095_pt1 | contig 90034 bp, 80 predicted proteins | sample A23P2SouthBayCA_2_FD_187751 | JGI IMG/M metagenome (GOLD analysis project Ga0207720, IMG submission 187751) | Aerobic enrichment media microbial communities from Eden Landing Ponds, California, USA - A23 E3 (2) (SPAdes) | ecosystem: Environmental > Aquatic > Marine > Unclassified | place... | reverse complement strand
GGACGCCGATTTTCCCTCAGGCCATCCGCGAGAGCGAGACGGCGGCGTCTGCCTCGACCCACGCGAGGGGGTTGTCGACGTCGAACAGGACCACGCCGTCGTCCACCTCTCTGCGTGTCGGGACTCCGCTCTCCTCTGGTGGTTCGAGGCAACTATGAGCACGGAACTGGATACCGAATCCGCGACTCGAACCGACCTTGAACCAATCACCCCCGAGGAAGCTGCGCGGCTTTGGGTGGAAAGCAAGATGGAGGAATTAGCCGACGCGACTCTCGAACTACAACGGAATCAAATCCACCAATTCGTGGATTGGTTAGAGACTACCACCGACACCGACGATATGCGCGACGTGTCGGCACGAACGGTCCACCGATTCAGACTCGACATCAAAAGCGAGCTTTCACAAAGTACGCTAAGCCAGCGTATCGGTATTGTTCGCCGTTTCCTGCGATTCTGCGCATCGATAGACGCAGTCGACCCTTCGGTCCCTGAGCGAGTCGAACTGCCGAAACGTGACGGCGAAGCGAGAACGGAAATGCTCGACACGGAACAGGCAGAAGCGGCTCTATCCTACCTTCGAAAGTATGCCTACGCCAGTCGAGAACACGCATTACTGTCCCTGTGTTGGCATACGGCGATTCGGACAGGGACCCTTCGAGCCTTGGATGTCTCGGACGTGGAAAACGCGAATAACCGCCTGCGCGTTCGACATCGGCCAGAATCGGATACGCCGCTGAAAAACAAAGATGCGGCTGAGCGGTACATCGCCCTTTCCGAGGATGTGACCGAGGTGTTGCGCGACTACATCCAGCAAAACAGAACCGCAGTGACGGACGACTACGGCCGTAAGCCACTGTTTGCCACGGAGAACGGTCGTGCACCAGTGAAGACGCTCCGTCGCTGGTTTCAGACGATGACTCGACCGTGTGGTTGGGGTGATTGCCCCCACGGCCGTGACCCGTCTGACTGCGGTGCTGCACAGCGTCAGCGTGACGCCAGTGATTGCCCAAGTAGTGTCTCGGGACACCCTATCCGACGAGGGAGCATCACCCGACATCTCCGTGAGGACATCCCTGAGAAGGTCGTTTCGGACAGGTGCAACGTCAGTCCTGACATCCTCGACCGCCACTATGACCGCCGAAGTGAGGACGAAAAAGCGGAACAACGGCGGCAGCATCTCGACAGTCTCTAAGTAGTCTGCGACGGCTCTTTTCGCATCCAAACCCTACATCCAAAAGGGGCGAGCCGATACACTTGCCTTTTATATACGCTATCGTAGTCCGACGGGTTCGCCCCGTCTAACCCGTCGCGGTTACGCGAGCGCGAACCTCGAAGCGAGCCACTCACACTGATTCGGCTTCTGGAAAGTCGCTCTCCGCTTCCTCAGGGACGACGTGCGCACGGTCGTCTGTTTCGGGCGTAATTTCGATTCCAAAGCGATTCTTAATTTGTCGGACGCCAGTGGATGGAATCGAAATCACACCGTCATGGCGAGTCGGGACAAACATATTGTCGGCAGTCGGCCGTCCCGTCTGTATTCCATACTCATGGAGTAGATTACGAATATGGCCTTCTGAAATGTCCATGTCGCGGATATCAAGGTGTACGTTTGGAAATATAGGAATTCCAATATATTTCCCCGACCGTGCTATTAACCAGTTCACCAACCGCGGGGAAAGCTTCTCTACTTCTCTCGGACCATCGTACCCCTCTAATCCAGGAAGCGGCCGTGTGGCCAGTCCATACGTGGGGCTACAGTCTTCAGTGGTCACATCCGCACAAAAGTTCTCAGAGACCTGGCGGGCCGTCGCTTCGGCCGTGCGGTGAACGTGCACGTCGTTTGCCGCCCACCCCAGTATCTCTCGGACAGCTTCGAGGAAACTGCGGTCGCTTGAATAGACCCTAATCGTTGGATGCGACGACTCCGTCCGAATCGCACACCCATCCAAAAGAAGGAACCGAAGCATATCCATTTGTTTCTTGGATAGCTCTGGCCGATGCGTCGGTTTCACGCCGAAGTGCTGGGATAGCGATACGTATTCATTTTCGCAGTGCGGGCAAATATTTGTTGTATCTTCACTCATATTTCTGAAGAGTTCTAATCGCAATTGCCAACGGTATCACGGTATTGTGCTGATATTTGTGGATGTTTTTCGATTTTTCGAGGTTTCGATAAACACACATTCATCATTAGCCGCGGGACTGGAATGTCCCACGCGAAGGGCAGGAATTGCTTCATCTCACCACTGTATCTGAGCATTTGCGTTTAAAGAGGGCCAACGACCGTCTATTCGGGCAAGTATGATAACAACCCACACGCGGATGACCCGCTACAAATCCCATCAAACTGCGGTGCCATTGAAACTCAGCAAGACTACGTCATTGAATCCCAGCACCGCCACCGCACACACCCCCTCCATTACTGTAGTCTGTACTACTACTATATAAAGAAAATAACTACAGTAGAAGAGTGAATTACCGCAGGCCAAGTTCGCGCTTAATTTCCTCTACATCCGATTCAAGTCCTTTTCGCCCTTCGATTTTTTCCTCTAAGTTATCCAGCCTTCTCTCTAATCCGTCGGTTACAAATCTACCTTCCACGGTTTCCTCAAGCTTATCCAGTCGCTGTTTGATATCACGAATCTCTCGCTCTATTTCTCTGTCGTCCATACTGGTTGTAATTTCCTGTAGGATTATGAAGGCCAGTATATCGGAGTGAAAGTGAAGAGACCGCCAGGTAGAGGGTACGCTTGTAGGACTTTTCCAAGAACGAAATCGGTCGAATTAGAGCGTGAATAACTCGTCAGTACACTATAAACGAGGACGCGTAAAACAAGCGTCCTACTTCGACTAAGTATGAGCGACAGTAATCGAGAGAAGTTCATGAGAGTAAACGAATCGGATATGACTGCGTTGAAAACGGCGCGAGATGAAATAGACCCATCCCTCGCCCTCGGAGCAGTTGCGAGGATGGGCGCGAGAGAGCTACTGAAACAGCAAGACGACGACGGGGTGACCTTCTAATGCCAGAAATCTATACGACACGATTTAAGGCAGAGAGTGGGAAGACCGTAGAACTGCCCTCGAAGGTCGGGAGAAAAGACATCGGCCGATATGGTGGCGGAGCCTACGGAGACGGAACGCTTCAGGTGGCTATCGTTGGCACAGGTGAGATTGATGAATATGTCGTCCTCGAAGTTTCTGAGGGCCATTCTACGATTCCCGACGGTGCTGAGATTATCGGGACCGACGTAGCGAGCGGTGCCACATACTACGCCGTCCCGAGGGAGGTGTACAGAGAATGACAGTCGAAGTCTTCGATACCGCGGCCGTCGAATCCGCCCGAGAACGGGGCGGAGAAGCACGGGAAGACCGCCCTGAGGAAGCCGAAACTGCGCTTGAGGTTGAAGACACCCGTGTTGGGTTTCAGTGTGGGGTCGAATTGCTGGAACGGGATTACGCCGAGTATCCGACGGGGGAAGACACCCTCCGCCCTGAAGCGGGTGATGTCCTCGAAGCCTTAGCGGACCACGACATGGTGGGGTCTGTCGAAGACATCGGAGACGAACTACGTGCGGAGCCTTCGACCGTCGAGAAGGCCCTGGAACTACACGGTGTCGAACCCCCGACGGAAGGCCAGTCAGAGGGTGTCGAAGAGCGCGAAGGGGAGATTATGGTTCCCCTGGTCGGGGTCGTTCCGACGGACCACCTTCGAACGCCCGTCTTCGAGGATGCCCGACTACTTGAGCACCTGTATATCCGTTGTGGATATGGTATAGACGAAATTCAAGAATATATTAGCACACAGATGAATCTCGGGAGAGGACCCGAGAAATCACGGTGGACAGTTCGACGGTCGCAGATTCGGGATGCCCTCGAAGCCGTGGGGCTACTCGAAGAGGTAGAAACGGAGTCGAACCCCTACGCTGAAGACGATATCCGACTCGGGAAGACGGGTCTCAGACACGAGGACAAACGCGATAGAAGCACCGACACGTCGACTGTTCACGTAGACGACTACGAGTAGCGCGATAGTTGGCGACAGTGGGAGTCGCCACAGTTAATTATTTATACATGTCCGCAACAAAAGAGACAACTTCAGAGAGTAGTACAGTTAGCTGGGGGTACGGTCGAACCGAGAACGGTGACCCCGTCGAGAGAGGCATTGGAGACACGGCCCACTCGGGTGAGGATGCGACCTACGACCGCGACGCATACGACTATGACAAATGTGACCCTTCCAAATATCAACAGCCGAAAGAATACGACGGCGACGGTGGTATGGGGTCTAATTTCACCGAGGAGGATGTTCAAGAACACGTCTCAGACCCCAAGAAGCGACGGCAGTTCGAGAGGATGTGGTACTGGAATCAGGGAGCTAATCCGTCGTATGAGCACCCCGACGGGGCGAGCGGTGGCGATTCTGTCGTCCAACCCTCGGACAACGCAGGCAGGCGCGCCCTTCGAGATAAACTTAAAGCAGTCGAATGGGTATGCGACGAGATAGTGTATGATGAATTGGATGTTAATATGGATGTCCCGTCCGCGGTGCGAAGTGACGCCCGTACACTTGCCTCGGGTGTAGACGGAACTGGCCACTGTCTACAGAAAATAGCCATCGGTGCCGTGTTGGTGGCGGACGACCGCTTCCTCGCCAGGAAGTTGGTTCGGGCGGAGGTCGACGGCCCACTGCAGAACGCCATAGAGCGTCTTGAATGTGGCGTTGGCGACGACGAGATAGATACGGCACTCAACCTTCTCGAATCTGAAGCGTCCCTGAGTGACCTGTTCAGACGGCGTTTAAAACGTAATGAGTCTGTCGCAGTAATAGCAGATAGGAATAATTTCAAACTGAACGACGCGAAAGCGATATTCTACGGGGGCAACGATGGGTAGCGCCAGCCACAGATACAATATTTCCGTTCCCGACGCTGAAATACGCCGTCGTCTCGCAGACAGAGACAAACCGTGGTGGGACCCTGTTGTCCTTCGGTATCTTCATCATGAACTTAATATGTCGCTTGTGGAGATAGGGAATGTCTTCGGAAATAGCCGACAGTCTATACATGAGGCCGCGAAAGAAGTCGGAGTGGAGACTGAGAGGAAACACGGTGGTTCCTATAATATCGATGATAACCAAAAGCGCCTATCTGATTATGAACGAACTGGATTATCTGATTACCTCTGATTACTCAGTATCGATGCGAACGCGGTGAGAAGTATCGCTTCCGAATGTGTGGTCGAACAAAAGCGTAGGCCGCTCGACCGTGAACGCTCCGAATTCCACCACATCGGGAGCTAACCGCCGCAACACGTTGAGTATCCAGAAAACCCAGTGGAGAGCCACCACAACGGGTCCACTTGTGACTGATGCGACCAACGATTGAATCTCGGCAGAAACGCACGGAGGAATGAATACAGATTTATCAGCAACTTGTCTCATTCTCCGAAATATCGGTTCCACAAATTCGTAGAATTTCTCATGGACAAGTAGAGTCTGAGGCTCTGGTTGCCAGAAGATACCGTAGTCATTCGTAAGCGGCATACAACCAATTAGCACGTCGTCGCATATATACTTGGATAGGGGTCTCATCTACTGTAGTTATTTCCTTTAAGTTAGTAAATACAGACTACAGTAATGGAGAGGGGGTGTGTGCGGTGTTGGTGGTACGGTGCTTAAAACCGTGCAAAGGAAGTCTGATAGGGTATTATCGAAGTCCAGTGGTACAATATACTGATTTTATTTTCTTAATCTATTGATGTAATCATTCTTAAACCAGTTAACAGAATCTCGCAAACCGTTACCACTCATAAACCACATCCCGAGACTGATTAGCGATATGAAAATAAGCAATAGCATAGTTGCCATTATAAAGATTGCAGTGTGGAGATACTCAATCACACCAAAAATATAATAGATAACTATATATAAAAGAAGAAAAGCTCCGCTAAATATTAGCGGTATGAAACTCCACCTAATTGCAAGAAAAGGGGCAGAGTGCTTATTAAAATCCGTATTTATACCGCTATCAGTACGACCTGCTACTTGAAGTAGGATTGCAATTGCTGGCAAAGATAATCCGACCAATTGAATCAGACTCAACACAATTTCTGGTCGATTTTCCATACGGATATTTGAGAGTCTGCGACATTATAATTCCCTCTCATTGGGTAGTAGCGACTATGCCCTTCTGAACTGCCCTCACTCAAAATTTGGGAAAGAGCGAGGACAGGATACATGCCCGACGAGGTCTCGCGGTGACCCGTCACCGCTCCCATCGAGAATCACGAATCGAGAATCACACGGGGTTTTGTGACGACGGCCCCCGTGAAACCGTCTGGCTTCGAGGTCCCGAACGATTGGTGAGAATACTACCTCTCACCAGTGGTGTTTCTGTCCTCTCGCATATAAACGATGATAAATTATCTGATATTTCTCTTCGATATCGATAGGCGACGACAAAGCCGCTTAAACTTGAAGATGCGATTTCGATTTAGTGGGTCTAAATACACAAAACAACCAATACACCACAAATGGCGTAGCGCGAGGGCTTTAAGGCCCTGCAGACTCATCAATTTCTTGTAGTCACGTCGGGACTCCACTCTACCCATGCCCAGTTACGCATTCCACGCTCATAAGAATGTGGGATGAGTGCCCACATTGTAATAAAGAACGTGGGAGACTGTAATCAATGGGATGGGAAAGACGCTCAAGAAATGAAGCTTCGAGACAAGTGGGTGGGGTCGATTCATATATTGTGCCGACACGGCCCCACGCATAGGGGGGGCATATGGACCCCCTACCTGGAACGCCACCGACCGACCGCGAATCTAATTTCGACGGGGGGATGTACCGCAGTCTGGCGGTTTTTGCGACAGTGTAAGAGCGCCAACGGCGTGCAGCGGTGCAACCCCGTGGTGGGACCACGGCTCTGGCGGCAAGTGTTGCAGAATGATGTCTGTATCCAGCATGGATAACGACACGCGCGGCCGCGAAAGTCGTGGTGAGTGGGCAGATTCCTGAGACTGCGGCTGCTATACCACCGTTGAACCTAATTCACGCGCAAACGGTCGAAAGAACTAGGTGGGTGTAGCTGGATTATACAAGCGAACCGCCAGATGGGAGCGCCGTCCCCCACGACGTGGTCTAATCCAAAATGATGGAAACCCGAAGACGCCGATTTTCCCTCAGGCCATCCGCGAGAGCGAGACGGCGGCGTCTGCCTCGACCCACGCGAGGGGGTTGTCGACGTCGAACAGGACCACGCCGTCGTCCACCTCGTAGGCGTCTGTCGCGGCGACGCCGGTTGACTCCTCGGGCGCCGGTCGCACGGCCACGGCCTCGTGGCTGTCACCACTGTCCGCCTCGCCTCGACTGCTCGGCTGGTCCGTCATGGCTCTGCAGGTAGGTATGACACAACTTACCAAATACTTTCCGCCTGCGTCAACACTGACGGGAGCGGTACGTGTCGACTCGACACCCGGTGCAGATCGCGACAGAAGCCGTCAGGCTATGTTGAAAAGAGGGGGTGTATCGTCAGGAACAGTGGGCACGGCTGTTCGACTGGATCCCCACTCTTCGCATCGATAGAATAACCGACGATAACGAAGGATCTACTGTGTTGTGAGTTCTCATACCTCTGCTTTCACAAATTTTACTGTGATTTACGTGTAAATACGAGTATGCGGAACAAAGTCACCAGGCGCCGATACCTGCTCGGAACGGTCGGTGTTGGGACGACGCTGCTGGCCGGCTGTTCCGGCGACGACAGCTCTGACGACGGAGACTCCGGTGACGAGGACCCCGGTGATGAGAATCCCGGCGATGGGGATATCGGCGAGGATGCGTTCGGTGGGCCAGGCGCGGACTCATCAGGTATGGAATCCGGTGGGTCACCAATGTTCCATTACGACGCCGCGAACACCGGTTCGACGACAGTAGAAAGCGGTCCGACCGCCGGTGTGTCCGAGCGATGGTCGGTCGATGCAACGGGAAACACCGGCACCAGCGTAACCACCTCTCCGGCAGTTGTCGACGGCACAGTGTACGTCGGCGCCGAAGACGGTCGTGTCCGTGCGATTTCCACTGCGGGCGGGGACGTGGAGTGGTCGGTCGACATCGGCCCGACGATATCGAACTCGCCGGCAGTCGTCGATGGAACCGTCTACGTCGGCAGCGCCGTGGGAACCCTGTACGCACTCGACACCGCTGACGGGAGCGAACAGTGGACGTTCGACTATCACGACAGCCCCTCCGTGCCGACGATGTTCTCCCCCGCCGTCGTCGACGGCGTCGTCTACGTCAGTTACAGCGCGTCGGGAAACAGTCGAATCGTCGCGCTCGACGCTACCGACGGCTCGGAGACGTGGGGGAACGGACTGGGAACGGAGCTCTCCTCGGCGCCGGCGGTCGCGAACGGGATGGTCTACGTCGGTGGAGAAGATTATCACCTGCACGCGCTGAACGCGACGGACGGCGAGGAGGAGTGGACGTTCGAGACGACCGCCAGGGTTGCGACGCCCGCGGTTCGCGGAGACACGGTATACGTTCCGGAGGACACGACACAAGCCGGCGACGACGAGGAATACATGGCGAACGAATACGGTCGCCTGTACGCTGTCGGGGCCAGTGATGGCGGAGACCGCTGGCAGTTCGAAGCCAACGGGGCGATCACCTCAGCGCCGGCGGTAACCGAAGACAGCGTATATCTCGCCAGTGTCGACCAGAGCGTCTATCAACTCGCTCGTTCGGACGGGGCCGAACAGTGGACCTTCGAGACCGAGGATCAAATACTCTCGTCGCCGATCGTTACCACTGACACCGTCTACGTCGGGAGCGATGACAGCAACCTGTATGCGCTCACTACCTCCGACGGGAGCGAGCGGTGGACGTTCGAAACTGACGACTCCGTCTGGTCGACGCCAACGGCCGTCGGCGGCGTGGTGTACGTCGGCAGCAACGACGGGTTCGTCTACGCGCTCGAGGAAAACGGGTAATTCGAGAAACGGCCGCCGAACAGTCGACGCGCACGTCGATCACGGTCTCTCCCGTCGACCGTCGGGGTTTTAGTCGGGGCCGGCCAAGGACGGTTCAACATGGGACAGACCGAACTTGGCGGCTTCGTCGACGGGGGCGACGAGGCCGCGCGGCCCGCCGACGAGGCCGAACACGTCGCCGGCAACGGCGGCGGGCCGGCCAAAGTCGTCGACGCCGAGTCCGTACGCTTCCCCGACGCCGACGGCGCGGTGACGCTGTCGGTCACGCAGGTCGACTACACCGTCGAGGGCCGCGGCGACGACGAGTTCCCCGTCGTCCACGTCTTCGGCCGCCGCGTTGCCGACGAGAACGACGGCGACGGCACCACCACCGACGGCCATCCGAAACTCGAACACGTCGAGGTGTACGACTTCGAGCCGTACTTCTACGCACCTGCCGCAAACGTCGACGACGAGCGCATCGCGAGCTACGACGGCCTGACCGGCTACGAGGAGACCGACGCGGACGGCGACCCCTACGAGTCCATCCGTGGCGAGCGCCTCGCCAAGATATTCGGTCGGACGCCCCGCGACGTCGGGCAGGTCCGCGACGAGTTCGACCACTACGAGGCGGACATCCTCTTCCCGAACCGCCTGCTCATCGACAAGGACATCAAAAACAGCGTCTGCGTGCCCGAACGGCGCGAAGACGACGGCACCATCCGCATCCCGCACCAGGAAATCGAGGCTGTCGACGCCAGCGTCGACCCGCGGGTCAACACCTTCGACATCGAAGTCGACGACCGCAACGGGTTCCCCGAGGACGGCGAGCAGACCATCGTCTGTCTCACCTCCCACGACTCCTACCGCGACGAGTATATCACCTGGCTCTACCAGTCACCCGCCGGCGTCGACGGCCCTGCCGCACTGGAGGGGTACGACCCCATCGAGGACGACTTCGAGGCCGACGTGCGCGTCTTCGACGACGAAGCCGAGATGCTGGCGGCCTTCGTCACCTACATCGAGGAGACGGATCCGGACATCCTGACGGGGTGGAACTTCGCGGATTTCGACGCACCCTACCTGCTGGACCGGATGGAGGAGTTACAGAGCCCAAACCACGACTCCGACCTCGACATCGACCGCCTCTCGCGCGTGAACGAGGTCTGGCGCTCGGACTGGAACGGCCCCGACATCAAGGGCCGGGTCGTCTTCGACCTGCTGCGGGCGTACAAGGCCACGCAGTTCTCCGAACTCGAATCCTACCGCCTCGACGCCGTCGGCGAGGTCGAACTCGGCGTCGGGAAGGAACGCTACCCGGGCGACATCGGCGACCTCTGGGAAGACGACCCCGAACGCCTGCTGGAGTACAACCTCCGGGACGTGGAACTCTGCGTCGAACTCGACCGCAAGCAGGACATCGTCGCCTTCTTCCGGGAGATCGCCTCCTTCGTCGGCTGTAAACTCGAGGACGCCCCCACCGCCGGCGACGCCGTCGACATGTACGTCCTGCACAAGGCTCACGGCGACTTCGCGCTCCCCTCGAAGGGCACCGTCGAGTCCGGCGAGGAGTTCGAGGGCGGCGCCGTCTTCGAACCGATAACCGGCGTCCGCGAGAACGTCTCCGTGCTCGACCTGAAGTCGCTATACCCGATGTGCATGTGGACGACCAACGCCTCGCCCGAGACCAAGGTCGACCCCGAGGAGTACGACGGCGACACCTACCGCACCCCCACCGGCCAGCACTTCCGCACCGAACCGGCGGGCATGATGCGGGAGATGATCGACGAGCTCCTCTCAGAGCGCGAAGAGAAGAAGGAACTGCGGAACTCGCACGATCCCGGGTCCGAGGATTACGAACGGTACGATCGGCAGCAGGCCTCGGTGAAAGTCGTGATGAACTGCTTTACGCCCGATACCGACGTGTTGACGCCGGACGGGATCCGGGGAATCCGCGACCTCGAAGTCGGAGACGAGGTCTACTCGCTCGACCCGGAGACGATGCGGATGGAAGTCAAGCCGGTCGTCGAGACGCAGGCCTATCCCGACTACGGAGGCGAACTCGTCGATATCGAGACGGACAAGGTCGACTTCAGCGTGACACCGAACCACCGGATGCTCGTCAGGAAAGACGAGACCAACGGGGTCTCGTGGGCGGAAGACGAGTATCGGTTCGTCGAGGCCGGCGACCTCGAACGGGGGACGAACTATCAGCTCCCGCACGACTGGGAGGGTCCGGACGGCGAGCGCATCGAGAAGGTCGACCTGACGGAACTGCTCGACGACTACGAGGTCTGGGTCCGTCCGGAGGTCCACGGCCACACGTTCGCCGCGGAGATCGGTTACTATCCCGACAAAGTGAAAAAAGACGATGTCGGGAAGGAGGGGTACGTCTTCGACGCTGACGAGTTCGAGGAACACCGCAAGTACATCGACAGCGTCGCCGAGCGGTGTTTCGTCCACGGCGAGGCAAACCGGAAGTGGATCCCGCGGACCTACGACAGCGACGACTTCCTCGAACTGCTCGCGTGGTACGTCACGGAAGGCAACGTCTACACCTCCGAGGACAAGCAGTTCGGCGACAAACTGCGCGGATCCGCGACGACCGTCAAGATCGCACAGGACGCGCCGGTCGCGGGCGATGGCGGAGAGGCCGAAACAGTTCCCGAGAGCCACCGCGCGGCCATCGGCTCCCTGCTGGACCGGATGGGATTCGACTACTACGTCGACGACCAGTCCTATCAGTTCACGTCGCGACTGCTCGGGCGCTACCTCGAAGCCGCGTGTGGCGAGGACAGCTTCGGAAAACGGGTCCCGGAGTTCGTCTTCGAGGCGTCGCGCGAGCAGAAACGCCGGTTCCTCGACACGCTCATCGACGGCGGCGGTGACCGGGGGACGACCTCCTGGCGGTACTCCACGGCGAGTGACGAGTTGCGCGACGACGTCCTTCGACTGTGTGCTCACCTGGGACTGACTGCGAACTACCGCGAGGACAGCGGAGTCTGGCGCGTCTACGTGACCGAAGACTCGAAGAACACGCTCAGGATAAACCGTAGTTCCGCCCGGAGCAGTGCCGACGACGGCGTCTACTGCGTCACAGTCGAAGACAATCACACGCTTCTGGCCGGTCGCAACGGGAAATTCCAGTTCGTCGGCCAGTCACTCTACGGCGTCTCGGGGTGGGATCGCTTCCGCCTGTACGACAAGGACAGCGCGGCGGCGGTCACCGCCACGGGGCGCGAGGTCATCAACTACACCCAGGAGATCGTCAACGAGTTCGGCTACGAGGTGATCTACGGGGACACCGACAGCATTATGATAAGTTTATCTGACATGTCTATCGAAGACGTGATAGACAATTCCTTCGAACTGGAAGACCGGATCAACGGCTCCTACGACGGGTTCGCCCGCGAGAAACTCGACGCGGACGAACACCGCTTCCAGATCGAGTTCGAGAAACTCTATCGGCGCTTCTTCCAGGCGGGCACGAAGAAACGCTACGCCGGTCACATCGTCTGGAAGGAGGGCAAGGACGTCGACGACATCGACATCACGGGCTTCGAGTACCAGCGCTCGGACATCGCGCCGATCACGAAGGAGGTCCAGTTGCAGGTCATCGAGATGATCGTTCACGGGGAGGACATCGAGGACGTCAAAGACTACGTCCACGAGGTCATCCAGGAGTTCCAGAACGGCGAGGTCAGCCTCGACGAGGTGGGAATTCCCGGCGGCATCGGGAAGAAACTGGACAACTACGACACCGACACCGCACAGGTCCGCGGGGCCAAATACGCCAACCTCCTGCTCGGGACGAACTTCGGCAACGGGTCGAAACCCAAGCGTGTCTACCTGAAGAAGGTCCACCCCTCCTTTTTCCGGCAGGTCGAGGCGGAGATGGACCTCGACCCCGCGGAGGACGTCCTCTACGGCGAGTTCAAGCGCGATCCCGATGTCATCTGCTTCGAGTACGAGGACCAGATCCCCGAGGAGTTCGAGGTGGACTGGGACAAGATGCTCGACAAGACACTCAAAGGTCCCATCGCGCGCATCCTCGAAGCCCTCGATGTCTCCTGGGAGGAGGTCAAGAGCGGCCAGGAACAGACTGGACTCGGTAGTTTCATGTGAGTCGGTCGGAGATGCCGGCGGATCCGTCCCCCGAGTGACATAGAGGGAACGGAAAAATATTTTCCGAGACACGAAACGTTGTCGGGAAAACCCGAAACTATTATCAGCGTCACACCCCTGTTTTCGGATGACCGAAACATATGGCAGTACTCGAAATAGATGATCTTCAGGCGAAGGTAGCAGAGGAGGGCGGCGAGCAGATCCTCGAGGGCGTAAATCTCGAGGTCGCATCCGGCGAGATCCACGCGCTGATGGGACCCAACGGGAGCGGGAAGTCGACGCTGGCGAAGGTCATCGCCGGCCACCCGGCCTACGAGGTGACAGGCGGGAACGTCTACCTCCACATCGAGGAAGACGAGTTCGACGGTATCGACGTGCCCGAGGACCTCCAGACGTGGAACCTCCTCGACCTGGAACCCAACGAGCGCGCCGCGCTCGGCATCTTCCTGGGCTTCCAGTACCCCGCCGAGATCGAGGGCGTGACGATGGTGAACTTCCTCCGGACGGCGCTGAACGCCAAACTCGAGGAGCGCGAGGAACTGTTCGAGGACGACGAAGAGGAAGAAGCCGAGGCCGAAGACGAGGAGGGGTACGACACCTCACCGATGGAAGGCCCCGCCGACGAGGGCGAGGTCGGCGTCGCGGAGTTCCAGGAACTCCTCCAGGAGAAAATGGAGCAACTCGATATGGACGAGAAGTTCGCGAACCGCTATCTCAACGCGGGCTTCTCGGGCGGCGAGAAAAAGCAGAACGAGGTCCTCCAGGCCGCGATCCTCGAGCCGAGCATCGCCGTGCTCGACGAGATCGACTCCGGACTGGACATCGACCGCCTGCAGGACGTCTCGAAGGGCATCAACGCGCTCCGTGACGAGCAGGGCGCGGGCATCCTCCAGATCACCCACTACCAGCGCATCCTCGACTACGTCGAACCCGACCACGTCCACGTGATGCTCGACGGGAAGATAGCCAAGTCCGGCGGCGCGGAGCTTGCCGAGACCCTCGAGGACGACGGGTACGACTGGGTCCGCGAGGAAGTCTACGAGGCGGCCTGACGTGCACAGACTCTTCCGACCACACACCAAAGGACACACAAGACAATGAGTTCAGACCAAGACCACCTTCAGGACACCGACACCGAAGCACGCTTCGAGTTCAAAAAGGAGGAGTCGTCGGCCTTCGAGACTGAGAAAGGCCTCACCGAGGAGACGGTGCGGCTCATCTCCGAGGACAAGGACGAGCCCGAGTGGATGCTCGAGCGCCGTCTCCGCGCCCTGCGGCAGTTCCAGGAGATGCCGATGCCGACCGACTGGCCCGGCCAGCCGGACCTCTCCGAGGTCGAGATCGAGGAGATCGTTCCGTACATCCGGCCGGACATCGAGACGCGCGGCGGCGCCGAAGAGTGGGAGGACCTCCCCGAGGAGATCCAGGACACCTTCGACAAACTGGGCATCCCGGAAGCCGAGAAAAACGCCCTCTCGGGCGTCGGCGCCCAGTACGAGTCCGAGATCGTCTACCAGAACATGCAGGAGCGCTGGGAGGAGAAAGGCGTCATCTTCTGTGACATGGACAAGGCCGTCCAGGAACACGAGGAGATCGTCAAAGAGCACTTCATGACGAAGTGCGTGCCCCCGAGCGACAACAAGTTCGCGGCGCTCCACGGCGCCGTCTGGTCCGGCGGGTCGTTCGTCTACATCCCCGAGGACACCACTGTCAACATGCCCGTCCAGGCGTACTTCCGGATGAACTCCGAGGGGATGGGTCAGTTCGAGCACACGCTCATCATCGCCGAGGAGAATTCGGAAGTTCACTACATCGAGGGCTGTTCCGCCCCGAAGTACTCCGCCTTCAACCTCCACAGCGGGGGTGTCGAGGTGTTCGTCGGCGAGAACGCCCACGTCCAGTACTCCACGGTCCAAAACTGGTCGAAAAACACGTACAACCTCAACACCAAGCGCGCCATCACCGAGGCCGACGGGACCATGGAGTGGGTCTCCGGGTCGATGGGGTCGAAGGCGACGATGCTCTACCCGAGCACTATCCTCAAGGGCCCCGGCGCGACGGACAACCACATCACCATCGCCATGGCCGGCGAAGGACAGGACATCGACACCGGCGCGAAGGTGTATCACAACGCGCCCGATACGAAATCGACCATCGAGTCCAAGTCCATCGCCAAGGACGGCGGCCGCACCAACTACCGCGGCCTCGTTCACATCGCCGACGGCGCCGAGGGCGCCTCGACATCCGTCGAGTGTGACGCCCTGATGTTCGACAACGAGTCCACGTCGGACACGATGCCGTACATGGAGATCCAGGAGAATCAGGTCGACGTGGCCCACGAGGCGACCGTCGGCAAGATCGGCGACGAGGACGTCTTCTATCTCGAATCGCGGGGACTGGACGACGACGACGCCAAGCAGATGATCGTCGCCGGGTTCATCGAACCGCTCACCGAAGAACTGCCCATCGAGTACGCGGTCGAAATGAACCGCCTCATCGAACTCGAGATGGAGGGCTCGCTTGGGTAACCCCCGGTGTCTATCATGAGTACGCAGCTACACGCAAACCTCACAGCGGAACAGGTACGGACGATCAGCGACGACCTTGACGAGCCCGACTGGCTCACCGAGACGCGGCTGGACGCCCTCGACGCGCTCGACGACCTCGAGATGCCCGACGTCATCACGACGCCCGGGCCGCGCCACTGGACGAACCTCACCGATCTGGACTACGAGTCGCTCGTGGACCCGCTCGAGTGGGCCCAGGAGAAAGACCGCGTCGAGGCCGAGGGCGCCGACGTGCTCTCCTGGAGCGAGGCGCTGGCCGAACACGGCGACCTCATCGAGGACCACTTCGGCAGCGTCGTCGACCCCAAGCGGGACTTCCTGACAGCGCTCTCGACCGCACTCTTTTCGGCCGGGACGCTCGTCTACATCCCCGAGGGCGTCGCCGCCGAAGACGTGAAGATCCGCACGACGATGAACAGTCAGTCGCTGTTCAACTACACACTCGTGATCGCCGAGGAGTCCGCCTCGGCCACGATCCTCGAGCGCCAGACGACCGGGACGAACGTCGAGGGCGACCAGTACTACTCCGGTATCGTCGAAGTCGCCGCCGGCGAGAACGCGAGCGTCCAGTACGGCGCCCTGCAGAACCTCGACGACGACGCCTACAACTTCTCGGTCAAACGCGGCCACGCCGACACCTACGGCACGGTCGACTGGATCGAGGGGAACATCGGCTCGCGACTCACCAAATCCAGCGTCGAGACGCGCCTGCTCGGCGAGGGGTCGGAGACGCGCATCGTCGGGGCCTTCTTCGGCCACGACGACCAGCACTTCGACATCAACAGCCGCGTCTGGCACGAGGCGGAGAACACGACGGCAGACCTGGTGACCCGCGGCGTCCTCGACGACGAGGCGCGCTCGGTCTACGAGGGCGTCCAGGACGTCGGCCGCGACGCGTGGTCGACGAGTTCCTACCAGCGCGAGAACACGCTGATGCTCTCCGAGGACAGCGAGGCCGACGCCTCGCCGAAGCTGATCATCAACAACCACGACACCGAAGCCTCCCACTCCGCGACGGTCGGGCAGGTCGACGCGCAGGACCTGTTCTACATGACCTCACGCGGGGTCGGCGAGGAGCGCGCGAAGAACATGCTCGTCGAGGGCTTTTTCGTGCCAGTCCTCGAGGAAGTCGCCGTCGACGAACTCCGCGACGACCTGCAGGACCTCATCGCCCAGCGCCTGCGCAAGTGAGCGACTGAGCTCCGGGTCGTCTCGACTGAGCTCCGGGTCGTCTCCGGATTCCTGCCGGCTGAAAACGCGCATCTGGTTTAAATACACAGTCGTACTTTCTCGATCGTAACGCATGGATACGTCCGTACTGGGGTTGAGCACGGCGCTCGCCGTCGTCGTCGGGCACTCCTCGCACCCGAGCCAGTATCACCTCCTCGTCGACTCAGCGCTTGGCATCGGCGCTGGAGTGCTGGTCGTCGTCGGCTACCTGCTCGTATTGCGGTGGCACGGCAGTCGCGACGAGGACGGCGACAGGGGCCGCGGGGACCGCGAGATGACCGACCGCGGATCGAGTCCGTGAACGACCGACGCGCCACGGTGGTTTCGGCCCGCTGTGGGGCCCGAGGGAAGGACTTACGTCCCCGCCTCCCCGAGGGTCGCGCATGAATCGAGTCGCGAGCGCCGAACGCGGGAGGCGAGCGTGAGCCTCACCGTCCCCGTGGGGTCGGACCACCAGCTGGCCCGGCTCCTGCAGATCGGGGTCGTACTGGAGGAAGTCGTCGAGGCCCGCGCGGCGAAACACGCCACCCTCTCCGAGGCGGACCTCGACGAGGAGGTGCGGGCGATGCTCGCGGGGGCCTCCGAGGAGTCCGCCGAGCACCGGGCGCGTCTCGAGGAACTCATCGACGAACTCGACGCCGAGACGGTGCCCTTCGAGGAGATCGAGACGCTCGTCGAGGCACAGTACGAGGTCGAACGGGACTTCGACGGCGTCCTCTACGACCAGCTGTGCAACGAGGAGACCGCCTACAAGTTCTACGACGACCTCATCGAAGCCATCGAAGCCTCGGACGTCGACTTCGGGGTCGACCGCGATCGGGTGCTCGCGACGCTCAAGGAGATTCGCGAGGAGGAAGCCGAGGGCGCCGAGGAAGTGACGAAACTCATGGAGGCGAACCGATGACGGCCACGACCGCACCCGGCCGTCGGGCTCGCCCACACCGGGAGGGATCCACGTGAACACAGCCGACCAGTATCTGAAAGCCATCTACCTGATCCAGGAGACGGAGAACGGACCCGCGTCGACGGGCGACGTCGCCGAGATGCTCGACGTGAGTCCGGCGAGTGCCAACGAGATGATCGGCAAACTCGAGGAGAGGGGGCTGGCCGAACACGAGAAGTACAAGGGCGTCTCGCTCACCGACGAAGGCATCGTCCGCGCCGGCGACGCGCTCCAGAACTACTGTATCATCGAGCGTTTCCTCGTCGAGGTCCTCGAAGTCGAGGAGTTCCGCGCCGAGGCTCGCCAGCTAGAGAGCGTCATCGACGAGACGGTCGCCGACCGCCTCGACACTATCATCGACCGCGAACCGCAGTGTCCCGACTGCTTCGACGCCGAGGAAGACGTTTGTGCCCTGCTGGAAGTGCCAGTCAGTGCCGACGACTGACGCTTCGGGGCCGTTCGAACACTCGTCAGTCGTCGGCGGTCACGCGTTCGAGGAACTCGTCGGGCAGTTTCTCCGTCTCGCCGACCTGGACGTGCCAGAGGTTCGCGTAGGTCCCCCCGCGTTCGAGGAGCGACTCGTGGTCGCCCCGTTCGACGAGTTCGCCGTCGTCCATGACGAGGACGTCGTCGGCGTGTCGCACCGTGGAGAGGCGGTGAGCGATGACGAACGTCGTCCGGTCTTCGGTCAGTCGCCGGAGATTGCGCTGGATGAGCACCTCGGTCTCGTTGTCGACGTGGCTGGTCGCCTCGTCGAAGACGAGGATCTCGGGGTCGCCGACGAGCGCGCGGGCGATGGCGACCCGCTGGCGCTGGCCGCCCGAGAGCTTCACGCCGCGCTGACCGACCTCCGTGTCGTAACCGTCGGGCAGGTCGGCGATGAACCCGTGGGCACCAGCCTCGCGGGCGGCCGTCTCTACTGCTTCCGTCACCGCCTCCGCGGTCGCCGCCCCGCCGTCGGTCTCGTCGGCCAGTCCGTAGGCGATGTTCTCGCGGACGGTCCCGTCGAAAAGGAACGGGTCCTGGTCGACGTAGCCGACGGCCGCTCGCAGGCTGTCGCGGTCGACCGCGGACACGTCCCGGCCGTCGACCCGGACCGCCCCCGAATCGGGCTCGTAGAAGCGCAAGAGGAGCTTCAGCAGCGTCGACTTGCCGGCGCCGGTCGATCCGACAACACCGACCGTTCCGCCGGCCTCGACCGCGAAGCTCACACCGTCGACGACCCGTTCGTCACTCCCCGGATACGAGAAGCGCACGTCGTCGTACTCGACGCGGCCCTCGACCGCGCCCAGTTCGTCCGCGCCATCGTCGTCTCGCTGGCGGCTTGCCTCTCGGACGCCGACGATGCGCTTGGCCGACGCCTTCGCGCGCTTGTACATGTTCACGAGCCCGGAGACGTTGTCGATGGGGCCTTCCATGCCGCGCAGGTAGTAGACGAAAGAGATCAGTTGCCCGGCGGTGAGCGTGCCGGTGAAGGCCCAGGGCGCGCCCTCGACGACCCAGAGGCCGCCGACGAGTAACACGGCGGCGATGGTCAATCCGGTGACGCCGCTGACGATGGGGCTCTGGCGCATCGCGACGCGGAAGCCGGCCCAGCGCTTGTCCGCGAACTCGCGGGAGGTCTCGCGCAAGCGGTCGCGCTCGTACGCCTCCGCACCGTGGGCCTTTATTACCCCGACGCCGGCGAGGCTGGTTTCGATGCGGCCGTTGAGCGCGCCCGCGGCCTGTCGCATCGGGTCGAACAGTCGCTCCAGTACCTGCGAGAAGTAGTAGTTGACCCCCAGCAGGACCGGGACCATCACGAACACGAGCAGCGTCAGCTGCCAGTTCAACAGCGTCATGAACAGGAGCGCGCTGGCGATATTGGCCGCGCCCAGCACCGTCCAGTGGATGCTCCCGGAAAGCGTGGACTCGAGGGCGTTCACGTCGCTGTTGAGGACCGTCATCACGTCCCCCGTCTCGTGGCGGTCGAAAAACGCCAGGTCCCGGCGCTGGGCGGCGTCGAACGTCTGAACCCGCACGTCGTCAAGCGTTCGCTGACCGAATCGGTTGAAACACCACTCCTTGCCGAAGGCGGCGGTCAGCCCCAGGACCGAGGCCGCTACCCACAGACCGCCGATGAACCAGAGCCGGCCCAGTTTGGACTCGGGCGCCCAGTCGGCGACGACCGGCAGCCAGATGTCGCCGTCGCTGAACACCACGTCGATGGCCGTGCCGACGAACAGCGTCGACACGTTCCCGACCACGCCCGAGACGAGCGCCGCCGCCAGCCCCGCGTAGAAGTACGGCAGATGCGGGCGCGCGCCACGCCGGAGTACGTGCAGGAGCGGCCACTCCACGTCGGCCTCGTCGGCCAGCGTCTCGTCGCTCATCGGACCACCTCCTCGCCGCCGGCCTCGCCGATGCGCTCGCGTCCCGACCCGGTCGCCTCGGCCACGCGGTCGAGAAATGCCTCGGAGACCGATTCGATGTCGCCGACCTGGACGCGCCAGAGGTCCGCGTAGACGCCGTCACGGTCGAGCAGTTCCTCGTGGGTCCCCTCGGCGACGAGTTCGCCGTCGTCGACGACGAGGATCCGGTCGGCGTCCCTGACCGTCGAGAGGCGGTGTGCGACGGCGAAGGTCGTCCGTTCGCCGGCCAGCGACCCCAGGCTCTCCTTGATCCGCAGCTCCGTCTCGTTGTCGACGTGGCTGGTCGCCTCGTCGAGGATCAGGATGGCGGGATCCCGGTAGAGCGCGCGGGCGATTGCGATACGCTGGCGCTGGCCGCCCGAGAGCTTCACGCCGCGTTGCCCCACCGTCGTGTCGTATCCCTCGGGAAGATCGGTGACGAACTCGTGGGCGCCGGCCAGTTTCGCCGCCGCCTCGACGGTCTCCTGGTCCGGGTCCGGGTCGGCGTACGCGACGTTCTCCCGGACCGAGTCGTCGAACAGCACGGGGTCCTGGCTGACGTAGCCGACCGCCTCGCGCAGGCTCGACCGACTGACTGAGGTCACGTCCTGTCCGTCGACCGCGACCGTTCCGGAATCCGGGTCGTAAAAGCGCAGGAGGAGTTTCAGCAGCGTCGACTTCCCGGCGCCCGTGGGACCGACGACGCCGACGAGTTCCCCGGGGTCGGTCTCGAAGGAGACCCCCGAGACGGCCGGATCGTCGCCGCTCTCGTAGGTGAACGACACGTCGTCGTACGTGACGACACCGTCGGTGACCGTCAGATCGGGCGCGTCGTCGGTGGCGGTCGCGTCCGGGTGATCCGTTACCTCGCGAACCCGTTTCGCCGAGGCCAGCGAGTCCTCGTAGGTGTCGATGGTCTCGACGAGCACCTCCTTGACGGGGCCGAAGAGGTTCGTCGTGTAGAGCAGGAACGTGAGCAGCGTCCCGGCGGTGAGCGCACCCGAGAAGACGAGTGGCGGACCGCGGAGCACCCAGTAGCCGCCCAGCAGGAAGACGGCGATGGTCCCGACGGAGTTGACGCCCCACGTCGAGACATCGAACCCGACCTTCAGCCGGATCGTCTCCCACTTCGAGTGGCGGTAGTCGCGTGAGGTGTCGCCGACGCGCGCCCGTTCGCGGTCCTCGCCAGCGAAGGCTTTCACCGTGCGGATCCCCGAGACTGCGTCCTCGACGCTGGCGTTTATCGCGCCCACGTTCTCGCGGACCCGTTCGTAGCGCGGTTCGAGCGCGCGGGCGTAGAGCCTGCTCGCGATACCGATCACGACCGGCACCACGAGCACTGCGAGCGCGAGTTGCCAGTGTAACAGTGCCATGAACACGAAGGTGACGACGACGCGCGCGACGTTCGAGACGGCCTGCTTGACCGCGCCGACGATGCCGAGCGTGTTGACGACGTCGTCGAAGACGACGCTGGTCAGGTCTCCCGTCCCCCGGTCGTCGAAGTAGTCCATCCCGAGCGATGTCGTCGCCTCGTACGTGTCGGTCGTGAGGTCGTGACCCGTCTCGATTGTCGCCTTGCTCGTCGTCCAGTTCGACACCCAGTCCAGCCCGTTGGCCAGCAATACCGCGCTCGCGAACAGCGCCACCGTGAACCACAGCTGGGCGATACGTCCCGCCGGGACCGCCGACTGGGGAACCAGCGGGAGCGAGTACGTCCCACCGGGGTAGAGCACGGCGTCGAGCGCCACCCCGATGAGCACCTCGGGGGCCCGCTGTGGGACCCGAGCGAGCAACATCGTGACCATCCCCGCCCCGTAGAGTCCCGCTCGCGGCCGAACGTACGGCCAGAGCAGTCCGACAAGCGTGCGTGCCGATCCCTCTCCGTCAGTGTCAGTTGCCGTCGACATTCGTGAACCGTCGATGACTGCCGTCAGTCTCCACCCGATACCTCGATGTCTGCGGATTGATACGGAGTGTCGAAGCGGTCAGTTTTATAACTGGTCCCCGAATGACACACGTTATCTAACGGCGTGACCACGGTAACCGAGTGTCGTGACCGACACAGTGTCGCAACGAATAAACCGCCGTAGCGGGTATTCCTGTCTGCAGTCCCGTGGTGTAGTGGCCAATCATATGGGCCTTTGGAGCCTATGACGGCGGTTCGAATCCGCCCGGGACTATCTTCTCGCGAACGAAGGTGAGCGAGAGATATCCCCGCGGATTCGAATCAGGCGAGACGAGCACCAGCGAGTCTCGACGCGGTTCGAATCCGCCCGGGACTATGACAAATATTCTATGTTTATTTGGCGTCGCCGACCGGCTCGTGCACCGCACGATACCCGCCGTCGGTCGGTTCGACATCGGCAACCTCGTACAGTCGGATCCGCCGTTCCTGTTTCGTCCGAACCGGGAAGTCGTAGTGGGTGGCCTCGTAGGCCAGTTCGTCGCCGTCGGCCGCTGATTCGGCGACGAACTCGCGGTGGCGGTCGAGGCGCTGGGCGACCACTGACTCGGAGAGAGTGGGCACCTCGCCAACCTGCTCGTCGAAGACGTCGACGAATTCGGGCTGGCGCTCGACGCCCACCGAGTCGCGCCCGGCGACCATCGCGGCCAGCGACGTGGTGCCGGTCCCCCAGAACGGGTCACAGACCGTGTCACCGTAGATGGAGTACATGTTGATCAGCCGGTAGGGGATTTCGAAGGGGTACGCCGCGGAGCGCTCGCGCAGGTCGTCGTGGTCGAGCGCCTGCAGGTCTCCCCGGACGTCGGTCCAGACGTCCGAGAACCAGCGGTTGCGCTCCTCCCAGAAGTAGGCGGCCTCGTAGCGGCGGTCGGCGCCTGGTTCGAACGAGCGCGAGTCGCCGCCGTTGCGGAAGACGAGGACGTACTCGTGTTCGAGGGTGACGTAGGCGTTGGGGGGGACCATCCCCGAGCCCATGAACTTCGCGGCGCTGTTTGCGGGCTTGCGCCAGAGCACGTCCGGCAGTGGGTCGAACCCGAGCGACTCGAACGCAGAGAGCACGCGGGCGTGGTTGGGGTAGACGCGGAAGCGGTCCCCAAGGGTGCGGGTCGCGTCGCCGACGTTGACGCAGGCGATACCGCCGTCGACGAGGACCCGTTCGAGTTCGGTCCACACCTCGTCGAGGACCGCATGCATCGCCTCGTAGGCGCGCTGGCCGTCCTCGGCAGCGAGCGCGTCCGCCACCGCCGTCGACTGCTCGGCGAAGGCGTCGTCCCACATCTCGATCATGGGGTAGGGTGGCGAGGTCACGACCAGGTCCACGCTGTCGTCGGGCACGTCGAGGTCGCGCGCGTCGTCGACGACGACGCGGTGGCGCGTCTCCATTGACGAGTCCCCTCGCTCTCCCCGGCCTTCAGTGTCCCGACACTCGCTCTCGACAGTCAGCGGACGGGACCGTTTTGCCGGAATCGGAGCGAGCCGCGTAAATAAATGCTTATTATCTCACTACGACTCAGTTAATATATGACCGTCGTCAGCGTCTCGATGCCGGACGAACTACTGGAGCGGATCGACACGTTCGCGGACGAACACGGCTACACGGGCCGGAGCGAGGTAGTCCGCGAGGCCGCCCGGAACCTGCTCGGGGAGTTCGAGGACAAGCAACTCGAGGACCGCGAGCTGATGGGCGTGGTCACCGTCCTGTTCGATTACTCCTCGTCGGGGGTCGAGGAGCGGATGATGTCCCTGCGCCACGAGTACGAGGACCTGGTCGCGTCGAACGTTCACAGTCACGTCGGCGACCACTACTGTCTCGAACTGTTCATTCTCGAAGGGTCACTCGCGGATATCTCGACGTTCGTCGGCAAGATCCGCGCGACACAGGACACCCTCTCCATCGATTACTCCGTGATGCCGGTCGACCGCATCGACGCGCTTCCCGGCGACGGCGGGGCGTGACACCGGGCGGCCTGTCCGGTCGGGCGGGTCGACCGACGACTCAGCGGTAGGCAACGACTCAGCGGTAGGCAACGACTCAGAGTAGGCGACGGCTCAGAGGTAGGCGGCGTCCCAGCGGGTCGGTTTGCGGGTGTTCCCGCAGTGGTCACATTCGATGCGACCCATCGAGTCCATGGCGTTGGCGAGGCGGTCGCAGTTCGCACAGAAGTAGCCGTACTGGTTCGATTTCCCCTGGTCGGTGTAGACAGTGTAGAAGTGGCCGGCCGAGCCCGTGTCGGACTCGGTGTAGTTGACGTAGACCGTCTCGCCGTCGTCGGTTTCGATCGCCTCGATGCCGGAACTCTCGTGGAGCGTCCAGACGTTCTCGACGTGGGTCCGGTCGCCGATTTCGACGGTTTCCTCGCCCACTTTCTCCAGCCCGCGATTCTCGTAGAAGGCGTTGCCGTCGGTGTTGTCGTCGAGGACGCGGCCGTAGATGTACTCGAACCCGTCTGCCTGGAGCAGGGCCACGGTCTCGCCGAACAGGTCGGATGCGATGCCCTCGCCGCGGTACGCGGGGTCGACGTGAAGCCAGAGGACGGTGGCTTCATCGCCCGTCTCCGAGTGGACGCTCTCGGAGAAGGCGACGACCTGGTCGTCGCGCTCGGCGACGAGGAACAGGCGTGCCGGGTCCGCGAAGCGCTCGGCGAGTTCCGCCTCGTCGTACCACTTCTCGACCGCGGTGGTGATGGCTCCCGGACTCAGGGAGTACGACCGTTCGAGCGAGCGCCGCGCAACGTCCCGTATCGCCGGCCTGTCGGCCGGTTTCGCGCTCCGGATCTGCATGTTCGAACGGTCGGGGCCCGTGCCAATAAAACCCACACCCCGCGCGATCCGTTCCGATCCCCCCGGTCAGTGGCCGCCGGCGTATGCGGACAGTTGTCGTAACGCCTAAGAGTCGAACGCGCCTTTTGACGTACAAGATGACTAACGAACGTACGTTTCGGAGGGGGTTCCGTGGGCGTCGAGATTAGGGAGTCGCCCGTCTCGGACGAGGCATTCGCGGAGATGGAGGCCTTCGTCCACGACTACCTGGCCGCGAGCGTCGAGAGCGAGGACGACGGCGGGCGGATGCGGTGGTACCCCTGGCATTCCGCCGAGTACCGCTTCAACCACATCCTCAACGTCGTCGACATTTCCACGGAGATCGCCCGCTCGGAGGGCGCAAACGTCGACGTGACCCGCGTCGCCGCGCTGTTTCACGACATCGCGAAACTCGAGGTCGACCAGGACCTCCACGCCGAGGAGGGTGCCCGGATCGCCCGGGAGTACCTCGAGACCCACGGCGACTACCCCGCCTCGTTCGTCGACGAGGTCTGCGCCGCAGTCGAGGCCCACTCCTACCAGGGCGACCTGACCGACCTCCCGCTGGAGACGCGGTGTCTCATCGAGGCCGACCTGCTGGACAAAGTCGGAGCCAACGGCACCGCGCTGATGCTCCTGCGGATGGGCTACGAATCCCGCACCCACATCGACTCCGCCGAGATGGTCGGGCGCGTCCTCGAACGCGGCCGAGACGCCCGCGAACGCGTCGAGAGCGACACCGCCGAGAGCATCGTTCACCGCCGACTCAAGCGTGTCAGGTGGTTCAAGGAGTGGCTCGAGACCGAAGTCTCCGACATCGACGTCGAAGAGGAGACGGGCGACGTGACGAATCGATTCGACGAGAGCGACTGAACCTCACGCGGACCGGATCCGGCGCCGCGGTGGTCCGCCGCAGTCACCCGATCAGTGCCGTTGCCGCCGTCCAGCAGAAGGTCACGCCGAACCCGGCGAGGACGACAGCCGAGGCGGCCGCGACGGCGGGCGCGAAGGCGTCGATGCGGCGGCCGACGCCGACGAGCACGGCCGGAAACACGACGATCCACGCGGCGATCCCGCCGAAAAGCCCCGCAAGCAGTGCGGGACTGCCGGCCCGGACGACCAGCGTGCCGGCGAGCGCACCCCCGCCGCCGGGGAGGTGCGCGAACACGTCCACCGTCCCGGGTTCGAGCAGGCCGACGCCGACGGTCACCCAGAAGAGGATCTGGTAGGGGTTGGTCAACGCCAGAACGAACGCCCGCCGGAAGCCTCGCGCCCCCGACAGCTCCCCGGCCGCCGGCAGGTCACGGACGAAGCCGCCGTCGTTCCGCTCGCCGGCGTCTCTCCCGTCGTCGGTCCGTTCGCCGGCGTCTCTCCCGTCGTCGTTCCGCTCGTCGCTTTTCCGTTCCCCGTCTCCGCTATTGGCTCCGCACCTGGATCCGTTCCCGGACTCCGATCGTCGGGCCGCGCGCGCCTCGCTGACGGCGCCGGCCGCGAAATACAGCATCAGGACACCACCGGTCCCGACCATCACCGCCTGCAGGGTCGGCGCGTCCCTGATGACGGCCGCGACGCCGGCCAGCGAGAGGGCGAAAAACAGCAGGTCGGCGGCCATCGCACCGAGACCGGCGGTGAACCCGGCCAGCCACCCGCGCAGGACGCTCTCCTCGGCTATCACGGCGTTCATCGGCCCCGGCGGCGCGGCGAGTGCAAGCCCGAACACCGCGCCAACCGAGAGAGTCGCGGCCGTCGTCACCACATCCATCACATCGCGGTTCCGGCCCGACTCCGAAAAGTCGTGGCGGTCCAGAAACAGCGGTGTTTAGCTTCTGCGGTGAGGGCGCTAAGCCCCTTTCCTCTCCGGAGTGAGCAAAGTGAGCGGGGTGGGAAGGTACAGCGCCCGCACGAGTTGCTTGCGTGGTCTCCGCCACGCTTACTCCCCCACGGTCGGGTGAGGGCGTCAAATGCTCACCACGCTTCCGGCGGCGTTCACACGCGACAAAAAGCGTGCGTCGTCGGCTATGGCCGAGTGTCGAATCGGCAGGGGTGGGGCACTCCGACCCGCCTCGCTCACTGCGTTCGCGGGTCACTTCGTGCGGGGCGGCGCCGCCCCGACTTCGCGGCGCGAAGCGCCGCGCATTCCCCGCTCACACCGAGTGACTCCCTCCGGTCGTCCCTCGCCTCGCTCGGCGGACGTTCCGTTGCTACCTACACCGCCTGTACTGATCAATTCTTGAGGGAGTAGATAACGAATATGTAGTTGGTTGGAAATCACCCCGTGGTCACTCGGCCTCGCCTTGCTCCACGGCTCACTTCGCTCGCCGTTCCGCTTCGAGGCTTCGCGCGCTTCGCTTACTCAGCCTCGCCCGTCTCACGGGTCGGCTTCGCCTCCCCGTTCGATCCGAGGCCTCATTCGCTCCGCTTATTCGGCCTCGCCAGCCTCTATCGTCGTCTCCAGCCAGTTCTCCTCCGGCGGGAGCGGACAGGAGAACGTCTCGCTAAACGCACAGAACGGCGCGTACGCCAGATTGAAATCGAGCGGAACGCGGTCCCCGTCCGCGAGTTCGCGGTCGGGTTCCAGTTCCATGTACCGGCCACCTTTGTACGTCTGCTGTCCGGTCGTCTTGTCCCGGAAGGGGACGAAAATCGTGTCCGAGTCCTCCGCGGGCTGGCTGTATCCCGCGAGTTCGTAGGCCTCGCCGTCGAGTTCGAACTCGAAGGTCACGACGCGCTCGTAGCGTATCTCCCGGCCGTCGCTCGTCTCCATGCTGACCGGTTCGGGATCGTCGTGGACGCTGACGGCCGTCTCGACGCGGTACTCGGGGTCCGGGTCGAAGTAGGCCAACCCGTCGAAGTCGTCCCGTTCCTCGGGCGGGATGGGCGACTGCGGATGCTCCCCGAAGAAGTCGTCTTTCTCCGCCCGGTTCGCTCTGAGTTGCTCCTCCCACCCGTCCGGAACGCTCGTGCCGCCCTCAGTGTCGGAATCGCCTGTCTCGGTCATACCGGTCGTAGCCCGCCGAGCCGTTTGAGTGCGGCGTTCTCGGTCCGGCGCGGTCCGGCGCGGTTCGTCGCGGTTGGTACCGAACTTATCAGCGTGGCGCCCGTTGGTTGACGTATGAGCACGGACGCCGGCGACTCGGACAGGGGCGACTCGGACAGGGACGCCTCGGACGCGGACGCCGCGGACCCGGCCGCGAGCGAGCACGTGATAAACGAGTGGGCGGGCGGGATCGGGTGGATGGGCGACCCCGACGAGGCGATGCAACGGGCCAGCCACCTGCTCGACACCACGGAAGGCGTCTGGCTCGTCGACCCGGTCGACTTCGACGGTCTCGACGACCTGGTCGCGGCGTACGGCGAGGTAGCCGGCGTCCTCCTCCTGCTGGACCGCCACACCCGCGACGCGGACGTGGTCGCGCGCCGCCACGGCGTCCCGGTGACCGTCCCCGACTGGATGTCCGGCGTCGCCGAGAAGGTCGACGCCGAGCTCGACCGCGTCCACGCGGACCTCGGGGATACCGAGTACGGGGTCCACCGACTTATCGACAACGCCCTCTGGCAGGAAGCGGTCCTCTACGGCGAGGATTCGGGAACGCTTGTCGTCCCGGAGGCAGTCGGAACGGCGGCGTTTTTCCGCGCCGGCGACGAGCGCCTCGGCGTCCACCCCGCCCTCCGTCTGAAACCGCCGCGAAAGCTCGGTCGCCTCCCGCCCGAGCGCGTCCTCGTCGGCCACGGCGCGGGCGTCTTCGAGGACGCCGAGGCTGCCCTGAACGACGCGCTCGCGGGCTCTCGACGCCGCGCCCCGCGCCTGTACGCCGAGACGGTTCGCGATTTCCTCCGCTAACCCCCGATCCAGCGCGGACGACGGAGTTTTGCCCCCGGCGACCCAACTCCGGCCGTGGTATACGCGACGCGCGGTCTGGTCGACTCGCTGCTCCGGTTCGCCCGCGAGGCGGACCCGGACCCGGTGACTATCTCCATCTCGGTGACGACCGCCTCGGAGTTGCCCGAGGCGCAACTCCCGCCGGAGACGCCGGTGTTCACCCACTTCTACATGCCCGAGGCCGGCGGGTCCGTGAACTTCGTCTTCGGCGTCGACCTCGGGACTCCCGCCGGGCAGACACAGGGCCGGTTCGTCTCCCACCCCAACGGCGAGTTGCGCGTCCGCCAGTCCGACGACTTCAAGGAACTCATCTTCGTCGCCGTCCCGCCCTGGGACGACGACTCGCTGGCCGTCTTCGACCGCCAGGGCCGGCGCAAGGACCTGGCGACCCTCGATGTCGAACCCCCCGAGGAGTTCCCGGGGGAGTGACAGTCACGGACCCGATACGCGCTCGGATCAACTCCGATACGGATTGCTGTCGGTCCCTTCCGGAGCGACCGCGCGACGAGTGATCTGCGAAACTGTTGGACGGTGGGAAGTCTCCCCAACAGTGCTTGATGCAGGCGGTGTAGTTAGCACCGGAACGTCCGCCGAGCGACGGCAGGAGCGAGGCGGTTCACCGGACGCAAGCGAGCGAAGCGAGCGCGCCGTCCGGCGGTTTTTCCCCACGTTTTTGCAATAGGGGGTTCCCGCAGCGCTCGCAGAGCGCGAGGAAACCCCCCGCAGTAAAAAGTGGGTAGGCACCGACACCGATCCCGGCGACGACCGGATGGAGAAGATCAACGTCGGGGTTCCCGAATCGCTACTGACGCGGATCGACGAAGAGTGGGAGCGTCGCGGTTACTCCAGCAAATCCGAAGCTATCAGGGACGCACTCCGTGACTGGGTGAACCCACCAGCGCCCCTCTCCGATGACACGCTCGAAGACCTGGACGGGAGTCGTGAACAGGCAGAGCAAGGCGAGACAGTGACGGGCGAAGAGGCACGCGAGCGGTTGGGTCTGGATGACTGACGTTGAGTACACCGAGAAAGCCATCGACCACTTGCAAGATCTCGATTCGCAGATCGCCGACGGCGTCATGAACAAAGTAGACGAGACGACGGACTGGACCGAGCATTGCCTCGAACCGCTCTCGGGCTATCCGTACTACAAACTCCGGGCTGGGGACTGTCGCGCTATCATCAGTGGGACCGCAGTGCCGACCACCTCCGCGTCAAGGCTGTCAGTCACCGTCGAAATATCACGACCGCCATCTGCCGCCGTGAATCCATCTCGATCTGCCGATGGTATCCCCCCTTAGACCGGTACTCGCCCTCGAAGTCCAGCCACAAATGCGAGCAGAGAGGTTAGTACGGGTACCCGAAACCCCGTATCAGCCTGATTCGCCTCTTCAGAGTCGTCGGGGAGATGACGTAACAACTGATCTGTCTCGGGTCGGAGGGCGACCGTTCCCCTCGATTGGTCGTAGTCGATAACGTTTGCGTCATCCATTTTAGGGAGGTGACATTGGTAGAGGGCGACGTAGACGCACTTGCGCTCGCTCGAAGAGAGCGCTCGCACTGGCTTTTCGTTCTCAACACCTGCGATGTGTTCGGCGAGGTCGCTCAGGGTCATCGGATTCTCGCCATCGGCCAAGTAGGTCAGGGTTCGGCGTCGGCGTTCATTTGACAACAGCCCGAAAACGACGTCGTACGGTAGCCGGTCACCGTTCTCGGGGGCACCGCGAGCCGTCTTGGCGGCACCGCGAGCCGTCTCGGCGGGGTGTTCAGTCTGATCGTTGGGTTCGTCGGTAGTCTGTGAGTGCCGCTCGTCGTGCTCGACCGATGCAGTCTCCGTCATCCGCAGATCCCTTCCCATTCCAAGAGTAGCTCGATCATATCTATGGTAAGCGAGTCATGAATGGAAAAACCAGCAAGATTTTCACGGGATGTAGATTATTGATTAACAGAGTGAATCTAATCCAGTAGCTGAGTTATCCTCAAGGAGCGCCATACCCAGCGGATTCTCGTCAACAAACGAGTCGCCATTGCCTTCTATTCACTCAGTTAATTAGAACAGAGGGAGAGAGTGAAGAACAATAGTGTTTTAATTACTGGATTATAAATATATACAGATGGCTTCCTTACCATTATTGAACGAGAAAGAGTTCGATCTCTTGGTGGCCTACTCGGTCGGTAGTGGTGAGGAGATGACTGAAGCAATAGTAAACGCCTTCCACGCGGCCGACATTGCGGTATTCGAGAAACCGACACAGCTGAATGATTGGGTCAACGCTGACGTGTTCGAGTCCATACAATGGATCTCTGACCGTCCACTGTATCTGAGTACGCGTCTCTGGAACCAGAGAGTTGTCATCACCCACGAAGAGGTGCGAATCTACACCCCGATACATCTCAGTTGACCTGACGAGACGACGAACCCGAGTACCGATCTATCAGAGCGAGGCCCGATTGTCACGCCACGTTCAGGGCATTCGTCGTCGAGATCGGTGGAGTGGACGCGAATCACGATGAGACGTTCACCGACTGCTGATCACTCTTCGCCGGACTCGTAGTGTTCGCCGCCGGCCGAGGGGACGCGGGTACGCCCGGCCAGCGCGAGGACGATGATCACGACGACGAAGGGGATGATCCGGACGAGCGGGCTCGGAACGCCGATGTCGACGTTCTGGAGGCCGGTCTGGATGGCGTCGAGGCCGCCGAACAGTAGCGTCGCGAAGAAGGCGCCGACGGGGTTGTAGTTGCCGAAGAGGTAGGCGACGATGGCGATGAACCCCTTGCCGTTGACCATCGTCTGGCCGTTGCCGGTGAACTGGCCGAGGCCGAGCGAGAGCGCGGCGCCGCCCATCCCGCAGAACACGCCCGAGAGGAGCACCGAGGCGTAGCGGACCCGCGAGACGTTGACGCCGGCGGTGTCCAGCGCCTTGGGGTTCTCGCCGCTGGCGCGAACCCACCGACCGAACCGGGTCCGGTAGAGCAGGTACCACGAGGCCCCGACCATCAGGAACATCAGGTAGATGGCCACGTCCGCCTCGACGAGGGCGCCGACGACGACTACCACCGAGGCGTGGAACAGGCCGCCGACGACCGGCAGGTCGGCGACGGCCGTCAACACGTCGCCGACGGCGCCGCCGCCGACGGAGACGACGGTCCCGACCACCGGCAGTCCGGTGAGCACCTCGTTCATGCCCGGCGGCGACCGGACGCTGTCGGTGTTGGGCGCGCCGTAGACGACCTGCGAGGCGAAGGGTGCCAGGCCGAGCGCGATCAGCCAGACTGCGAGGCCGGCGATGATCTGGTCGGCGCGGAACTCGATGCAGACCACGGCGAACAGCCCCGCGAACACCGTACTGACGAGGACCGCGACGAGGAAGGCGATCCAGAGGTTGTTCGAAAGCTCCATCGCGTAGACGGCGGCGAACGCCGCGACGATGAGCAGCCCCTCCAGCCCGATGTTGATGACGCCGCTTTTCTCGGCGAAGATGCCGCCGAGCGCGGCGAGGACGATGGGCGTCGACCGCCGGAGCGCCGACCCGACGGTGCCCTTCGCGAAGATCACCTCGAGGAGCGTCCCGAATATCGACCCCGGGAGGAGGGTGCCGAGGAGTCCGATGGCACACAGCGTCCCGACCGTCGCGACGGCGATGGAGGCGCACCTGCCGAGTTTGACGCCCCGCAGATCGGTCCCGCTCGGGAGTTTCGAGCGGACGCTCATCGCCGCTCACCTCCCGTTGAGTCCGTGCCCTCGCGGGCGTCGTCGGATTCCACGCCGTCACCGTGGGTGGGAGCGTCGGACTCCACGCCGTTCTCGGAAACTCCGCTGTCGCCGTGGGTGTGGCCACCGTCGGTCGCGGCGACCGGTTCGCCGGGTCGCTCGTCGGCCGGGAGGACCCGCCGTCCGGCCATCCGGAAGAACTCCGGCATCGCGACGAAGAGGATGATGAGCCCCCGCAGGACGCCGACGAGCTGTGGCGGTACGTTCGTCGAGAACTGGACGACGGTCGTGCCGCTCTTGAGGACGCCGAACAGGAACGCGGCGAACCCGACGCCGAGCGGGTTGTTGCCCGCGAGGATGGCGACGGTGATGCCGTCGAAGCCGTAGGCCGGCACGCCGGTCTGGTAGTTGCCGAGGACCATCAGGACGTACACCGCGCCGCCGACGCCCGCCAGCGCGCCCGAGAGGGACATGCTCGCGACGATGGTCCGCTTGGCGTCGACGCCGCCGTACTCGGCGGCCTCGGGCTGGATACCGCTGGTCCGGAGGTCGTATCCGAAGGCCGTCCGGGTCAGCACGTAGTAGAGCGCGAGGATACAGAGGGCGGCGAACGCGAGCGCGACGAACGAGAAGCCGTAGTAGTCGGGGAACAGGAACGAGGGGAAGGTAGCGAAATCTGGCAGGGGTTCCGTCTGATTCGACAGGCTGTCGGGGTCTTTGAACACGTCGCGGACGAGATAGAGGATCACGCCCGTCGCGACGAAGTTCAACATGATCGTCGTGATCACCTCGTTGGCGTCGGCGTAGGCCTTCAGCGCCCCGGGAACGGCGCCGTAGAGGCCGCCGAACACCGCGCCGACGAACAGTCCCAGCGGGATGAGTACGAGCGTACCGACGAGCCCGGAGAAAAGCGACGAGGCCCACAGCACCGCCATCGCGGTCGCCAGTCCGCCGACGATCATCTGCCCCTGCGACCCGATGTTGAAGATGCCGGCGCGGAAGGCCAGCGCGACCGACAGCCCGGTGAACACGAGGATCGTCGTCTCCCGGAGCGTGTCGGACATCTGCCTGTTCAGCGGGTCGTACCCCTCACGGAAGGGGTTGAGCGGCCCGCCGCTGAACGGCGAGAGCGGCCCCCACCCGTCCTTCAGTGGGTCACCCAGCGCCCCGAGGAAGAGCCTGTCGAAGACGTTCACGGGGTCATAACAGAACCCCATCCGGAACAGTTGCGGGACGCCGAACGGCTGGGGATGCGTGAGCACGAACGCCGCTTCCTCACACGTCGTCATCCGGCCGCCGGCGAGGATGATGAGCGTCCCGATGACGAGAGAGAGGACGAGCGACGCGAGGCTGATGGCGACGCGCTCGGCCGCCGACGCCGCGATCAGGCGCTCGAGCGCTCGCCGGGCGCGGTCACGGACGCTCACGTCCGATCCCCTCCCGACGCCGCGGTCGTGTCGTCGTCCGGCCGCTCTGCGGGCGAATCGCCCCCCGGCCGCTCGCCGGCCATCAGCAGGCCGAGTTCCTCCTCGGTCACGGCGTCGGGGTCGACCGTGTCGACGAACGACCCCTCGTAGATGACAGCGAGGCGGTCCGAAAGCGCCTGAACCTCCTCGAGTTTCGAGGAGACGAGCAGGATTGCCAGCCCCTGCGCCCGCAGTTCGAGGAGGCGCTCGTGGATAAACTCGATCGAACCCACGTCCACGCCGCGGGTGGGGTGGGACGCGACCAAAAGCGTCGGGTCCCGCTCGAGTTCGCGGCCGACGACGAACTTCTGCTGGTTCCCGCCCGAGAGGGACTCGGCCTCCGCGTCGGGGTCCGGCGGCCGCACGTCGTACTCATCGATGACGGCGGCGGCGTGCCCGCGAGTCTCGCCCCAGTCGATCCGTCCGTTGCGCGCGAACGGGGGCTCGTGCTGACTGCCGAGCAGTCCGTTCTCCACGAGGTCGAAGTCCATCACGAGCCCCTGTTCCTGGCGGTCCTCGGGGACGTAGGACATCCCCGCCGCGATGCGCTGGCGGCGCGACCGGTCGGTCAGGTCCCGCTCCTCGAGAGTGATCGTCCCGCTGTCGGGCGTCTGGAGGCCGGTGATCGCCTCGACGAGTTCGCGTTGGCCGTTGCCGTCGACGCCGGCAATTCCGAAGATTTCGCCCTCGCGGACCGACAGCGACAGGTCCTCGACGGCGCGCACGCCCCGCTCGTCGGTCACGACCAGGTCCTCTACCCCGAGGACGGGGTCGCCGAAGTCGGTTGGCGGCCGCTCGACGTCGAGCAACACCTCGCGGCCGACCATCAGTTCCGCGAGTTCCTCACGGCTGGTCGCGTCGGCGTCGACGGTGCCGACGTTCTTCCCGTCACGGAGGACGGTGATCTCGTCGGCGGCGGTCATCGCCTCGCCGAGCTTGTGCGTGATGAAGATGATCGTCTTGCCCTGGTCGGTGAGTTCCTCGAAGACCGCAAAGAGGTCCTCGACCTCCTGGGGGGTGAGCACGGCCGTCGGCTCGTCGAGGATGAGCACGTCGGCGCCACGATAGAGCGCCTTCAGGATCTCGACGCGTTGCTGGACACCGACCGAGACGTCCTCGATGGCGGCGTCGGGGTCGACGTCGAAGCCGTAGCGCTCACCGAGTTCGACGACTTCCCGGCGGGCCGCCTCGCGGTCGACGGCTAGCCCGCCCAGCCGGCGGGGTTCGTTGCCGAGCGTGATGTTCTCGGTGACCGTCATCGGATCGACGAGCATGAAGTGCTGGTGGATCATGCCGACGCCGGCGTCGATGGCGTCCCGGGGCGAGTCGAACGCCCGCTCCTCGCCGCCGACGGCGACGGTCCCCGAGGTGGGCTCGTAGAGCCCGTAGAGGACGTTCATCAGCGTCGTCTTGCCCGCGCCGTTCTCGCCGAGCAGGGCGTGGACCGAGCCGCGCTCGACCGTCAGGTCCACGTCGTCGTTGGCGACGACGCCCGGGAAGCGCTTCGTGATCTCGCGTAACTCGACTGCCGGCGGACTCATTATAGGGTCAGGGTGTGGTGGGGCCGATCAGACGTTTTCGGGGTCGGACGGGACGGAGATGTCGCCGTCGATGATACCCTGTCTCGACGCCGCGATGGGGTCTTTCACGTCACTGGGGACCTCGGAGCCGAGCTGCTGGCCGTAGACGATGTCGACACCCTCGTCGACCAGCCCGAGCGAGACGACCGATCCGCTCGGGAACTCGTCGTTGACGACCGACTCGATGGCGTTGTAGACGACCGTGTCGACGCGCTTGACCATGCTCGCGAGGATGACGTCCTGGTAGTCGCTTTTGGTGACCGACTGGTCGCGGTCGACGCCGATGGCGAACCTGTCCTGTTCCTGTGCGGCCTGGAAGACGCCAGTCCCGGTGTTCCCGGCGGCGTGATAGATGATGTCGGCGCCGCTGCTGTACATCGAGAGGGCGGCCTCCTTCCCGCCCTGGACGTCGCTGAAGTCGCCGACGTAGTTCGTGATGACGTCGACGCTCTCGTTGGCCTCCTTGACGCCGGCGGTGAATCCGGCCTCGAACTTCTGGATCAGGTCGGACTCGACGCCGCCGACGAAGCCGACGTTCGTCGAGTCGCTGGACGTCGACCCCGCGCCGGCCGAGAACGACTGGGAAGTGAGCAGACCTGCGAGCTGTCCGACGAGGAACGACCCCTCGTGTTCCATGAACGTGTAGCTCGCGACGTTGTCGGCCTCGACGACGCTGTCGACGATCATGAAGTCCTGGTCGGGATAGTTCTCCGCGGTAGTGCCGAGCGCGTCGGCCTGAAGGAACCCGATACAGTTGACCAGGTCGTAGTCGGGGTCGCTCGACTCGGCGAACTGCTGCTGGAAGGAGCCGAATTCGGAGGACGACTCCGGCTGGACTTCCTGGTACTCGAGGTCGAAGTCCTCCTCGGCCGCGTACAGCCCCTGCTGGGCCTGGTCGTTGAACGACCCGTCGCCGAGGCCGCCGGCCGCGTACACCATCCCGACGTTTGTCGGCTCCCCCGGCGTCGGCGAGGCCGTGGCGTCGCCCGGGGTGTCCCCGTCGCCCGGTGGTTCGGTATCCGCTTCGGTATCGGTCGAATCGCCCGGTCCGCCCGAACAGCCCGCGAGGCCAACGATGCCTGCCGCACCGATGCCTTTCAGGAGTCGTCGCCTGTCGTAGTCCATAGTCGAATCAACAGTGCGGTGAAGCCCCCATAAAATCACCGCACGAATCCGATTCGAGGTGCGCTGTTCCCCTACGATCGATCAGTGTATTCACGCGAATGGGGTTTTCGAACATACACCGGGCCCCGGATCGTCCATTTTTGTCGAACCCGTCGCTCCGTCTCGCGTTCGCTGACGATACGGCGGTCGTGGTGGGCGTACCCTCGTTCTGTTATGCTGAATACTGATCTCGGATATTCGCATTCTTCCCGAGTGATCGTTTCCGAAGCGGGGGCGGACCGGGATTCCGTTTTACATTACTGAACTTACCTGTTGTCACAATGTTTTTTAGTGATCGTTCGCAGGTCAGTCCATGGATCGGAGACGATTCCTTGCGAAGCTCTCGGTGGCGTCGGCGCTCGGTCTCGCCGGCTGTTCCGGGGGTTCGGGTGACACGGACACGCCGGGTGAGACGGACACGACAGGGCCGGGGCCGACGGCGACGCCAACCGCGACGCCCGCGGACCCGCCGATGACGACGGCGACGCGGTCACCCGCCGACGAACCGACAGCGACGCCGACAGACACGGCGACGCCGACAGACACGCCGACTGCGACACCGACGCCCACCCCAAGTGGCCCCGTCGAGTCTGACCTGCCGGCGCTGCGAACCGACGGGAAGTGGATCGTCGACGAGAACGGCAACGAGGTCGTCCCGCGGGGCGTCGCGTCGGTCGAACCCCGGTGGGGGATGAACTACGCCGACCAGAACGGCGGGGACTACTGGGAGACGCTGGATCACCTGACCGACGAGAGTCGCGCCTGGTATCCCGGCGTCGTCCGAGTTCCGTGTACCATCGGCAGTTGGGAGGCCGTCGGCGGCCCGCGGTCGTACGCGAACGAATATCTCGACCGGATCGTCGACCACTGCGCGGAGAACGGGGTGTACGTGATGATCGACCACCACCTCGTCAAGGAGTACGAGTCCGACGAGACCGACCAGAAGATGCGGCGATTCTGGAACGAGATCGCGCCCCGGTACGCCGACCGGTCCCACGTCATCTACGAACTGTACAATGAGCCGACGACGCCGGCCTACTGGGACGACGACGAGCAGGCCTGGAGCGCCTGGAAGGAAGTCGCCCAGCCGTGGGTCGATCTCGTCCAGGACCACGCGCCCGACCGACCGCTGGTCATCGGCTCGCCGCGGTGGACGTCGCTTCCCCACATGGCTCCCGAGGACCCCTTCGAGGGGGACAACCTCATCTACGCGGGACACATCTACCCCGCCAACGGCACCCCCGAGGGGTTCGACGACATCTACGGCCAGCCCGCGAACGAGGTTCCGGTTATGATCACCGAGTTCGGCTGGTCCGAGACGGGCGAGGCGGACGTCGACCAGGGAACCACTTCGGGATGGGGCGAGGGCTTTCGCGAGTGGGTCGACTCCTACCCGAACATGGGGTGGCAGGCCTGGTGTTTCTCCGGCGGATGGCTCCCGCGACTTATCGACTCCGAGGCGAACGTGCTCGGGGGAGACGCCTTCGCCGGCCACACCGTCAAGGAGTGGCTCTACGACAAGCGCAACGACCGCACGCCCGACGCGCTGACGACCACCGGCGCGGACTACGAGGAGCCAAGCGACGACACGGCGCCGCCGATACCGACGAACCTGTCGACGTACGAACTCTCCGACGACGAGTTCGAACTCTCCTGGAGTCCCGCCGAGGACGAGGAGACGACGACGCAGTTCTACCGGGTGTACGTCGACGACTCCGAGCAGGCGACCGCGACCGCGGAGGCGTTCCTGATGGGCGGGACGCCCGGCGAGTCCTACGAACTGAGCGTCACCGCGGTCGACGCACTGAGTAACGAATCACCGCGCAGCGAGCGCGTCACCCACAAGATGGGCGGGGAACTCCAGGTCATCGCGGAGATCCCGGAAGCCGACAGCCCCCCCGCAATCGACGGCGAGGTCGACGACGCCTGGTCCGACGTGAGCACCCACGAACTCGAGAACACGGTCCAGGGGAGCGTCGACAGCGAGGACGACCTCAGCGTCACCTGGCGTGGGCTGTGGGACGACGACGCTTTCTACGTCCTCGTCGAGGTGACCGACGACGAACTCGTCAGCGACTCGGACGACCAGTACAACGACGACTCCGTCGAAGTGTTCATCGACGCGGACAACTCCAAGGGCGACGAGTACGACGGAACCAACGACTTCCAGTTCTCGTTCCCCTGGGACGGCGACACCATCGCCGGCCAACACCCACAGGACGTCAGCGACGTCGAATGGGCCCAGACCGACACCGACAGCGGCTATCGAATCGAGGTGGCGTTCCCGTGGTCGGTGCTGACCGTCTCGCCGTCGGCCGACCACGCGATGGGGCTGGACATCCACGTCAACGACGACGACAGCGGCGGAGCCCGCGGCGGCAAACTCGCCTGGTACGGCGAGGAGGACGTGGCATGGAACACCCCGAGCGCGTTCGCGACCATCCAGTTGGTCGAGTAGAACGGGACAACATCCCCGGATTCTCGCCCCGCTACAGGTTCCGCCAGGACCGCTCGGGTTCCCATCCGAGCACGTCGTGGGCCTTCTCGATGCTGATAAGCGACTCCGTGCCCGAGAGTTCCGCGCGTCGGTCGGCGTCGGGGTAAAATTCCGCGGCGAGGTCGTCCGAGGGAACGGCGGCAGTCGTGTCGCTCGCCACCGCCCAGAAGGGTTCGTGCCCCTCGAAGTCGGCCTCGACACAGCGGCGGGCGATGCTCGCGGCGTCGTCGACGTGGAGATACGAAAAGAGGGTGTCTTCCCCACTGTGTCGCGCCGCCCGGATCCCCGCGAGACTCCGGTCGCGGTCGGTGAATCGCTCGCGGAGTTGCTCGCTCGTCGCGACCCAGGGGTATCGCAGCGAGGCGATCTGTGGCGTGTCGGGTCGGCGGCCGAAGCCGTCGCCGGCGGCCTCGGTCGCGTGTTTCCCCAGCGCGTAGGGGTCCCGCGGCGTGAGCGGATGCTCCTCGTCGACTTTGAGATAGCGCACGTCCGTCGGCGCCTCCTGATAGGCCGCGCCCATGACGTTGATGCTCGACGGCAGGACGATAGCCTCCAGTCCCAGCGAACTCGCAGCCTCGAGGACGTGGTAGGCCGACATCGCGTTGCTCTCGAAGACGGCGTGTTCGGCGTGGGAGACGGGGTGGGGGATCGTGCCCATGTGGACGACGGCGTCGGCGTCGCTGGCGGCCAGCGCGCCGTAGGTCTCGCCGGCGTCGAGAAGGTCCGTCGTGCGGTACTCGTCGGATTCGTCCTCGCGCTGTTTGCCGCGCGCGACGTTTATCGCGTGGTAGCCGTGGTCGACGAACTCCCGCAATATTGCCTCGCCGATCTTGCCGTTGCCGCCCGTGACGGCGACGCGCTCGATGGTCATATCCATCCCTCGCCCGAGCCGCGAAAAGAGGTTGCGGAAGGGGAAGCCGCTTCCCGAAGCCCGCGCAGTCGAACCGGCTCCGTGTCCGCACGAACCGGCTCCGTGTCCGCACGAACCGGCCCCGTGTCCGCACGAACCGGCTCCGTGTCCGCACGAACCGGCCCCGTGTCCGCACGAACCGGCTCCGTGTCCGCACGAACGGAGCGCGAGGGGAGGTGTTTCCAATAAAAAGTGATCGAACGAAATCATCACGAACGTTCGGGGTAGATTTATCCCGACGTGTAACGTAGTGTGAACTGTCCCAGCGGGGGTACGAAACCAATGACTGGCAAGAACATTCTGCTCGTAACCGGTGATTTCGGCGAAGACTACGAACTGATGGTACCGTTCCAGGCGCTCCGGATGGTCGGCCACGACATCGACGCCGTCTGTCCGGACAAGGAGGCCGGTGATACCGTCAAAACCGCGGTCCACGACTTCCGGGGCGACCAGACCTACATGGAGACACGCGGCCACAACTTCGAACTGACGGCGACGCTCGATGAGGTGGATCCGGCAGACTACGACGCGCTGGTCCTGCCGGGCGGCCGGGCGCCGGAGTACATCCGCAACTTCGACGCCGTCATCGACACCGTCCAGCACTTCTTCGAGACGGACAAGCCGGTCGCCGCGATCTGCCACGCGATGCAGATCCTCGTGGCGGCCGAGGTGGTCGAGGGGCGGACCTGCACGGCCTATCCCGCGCTCGAAGCCGACGTACGCGCGGCCGGCGGCACCTGGGCCGAGGGAGTCGCCCGCGACGGCAACCTCGTCACCGGGCAGGCCTGGCCCGACCACCCCGAGTGGCTCGCGGAGTTCCTAGACGTTCTCGGGACGGAGATCGACCACGGAAAACCGGTGACCGCGGACTGACGCGCTTCGAGACGGCCGAATATCCGAGTTGTCCTACCGTATCCACGTGACGAGAATGGTTCTCGCGAGGCCGACCGCGTAGCCCAGCCCCGGTTTTTTCGTCTCGCCCGCGTCGCGTTCGAGGATGGTCACGGGCACCTCCTGGATCCGGAGGCCGTTCTTGCGGGACTCGATGATGAGTTCCGGTGCGGAGAACCGTTCCTCGGTGAGCGTGAGTTCCGGGAGTCGCGAGCCACGGATGGCGCGAAAGCCGTTCGTGCAGTCGGTGATATCCGTCTTGGCGAGGCGGTTTATGAGCCAGGTGAACGTGCGGATCCCGCCGCGGCGCGCCAGCGAGTTGTCCGACTGGTCGGTGCCGCGATAGCGCGACCCGAGCACGTAATCGGCCTCGTCGCGGACGATGGGGCCGACGATCTCCGGGAGCTGGTCGGTGGGGTGTTGCCCGTCCGCGTCCATCGTGACGACCACGTCGGCGCCGTGGCGGCGGGCGATCTCGAAGCCGGTCTTGAGGGCGCCGCCCTGGCCCTGGTTGAGGGGGTGTTCGACGACGATGGCATCTGATTCGCGGGCCACGTCGGTCGTCCGGTCGACCGAGCCGTCGGAGACGACCACCGCGCGGACGACGTGGTCGTGGACCGTCTCGGGCAGCGAGTCGAGGACGCCGCCGATGGTGTCGGCCTCGTTGTAGGCCGGGATGACGACGTAGACCGAGTCGTCGTCGGGGGCGGCGTCCTCGGTGAGCGCGGCCTGCTGGACCGTCAGCCCGCGGGTGAGGTCATTGACGAGCGTCCGGTTCGCGTAGACCTGCGAGACGAGATAGAGGATGAGGAAGACGAAGACGGCGTTGGTGAGGATCTGGATGACGAGAAAGCGGCTCTCGATGTCGAGCAGGTTCGCGACGGCACCGTAGATACCGGGCGCCAGCGCGACGGAGGCGAGGCCGGCGGCGACGGCGACGGCGAGGCCGAACTCGGCCCGCGAGAACGTCGTCCGGTAGCGCTCGAAGCCCCAGACCATGACCGCCAGCGCGACGCCGAGCAGGAGCAGCGTCAGCGCCTGGTTCGACAGCCCAGGGAGAGCGCCGGACTGGAGCACCGCGAACGCGTGCGGGGGCATCGTATCGACGACAGACGCCTCGCCGGTTTGTATCTGCCGGTCCTGCGGCCCTCTCCGGGGTCGAACAGTCGACGCGGGAAGCGGAGGATCCAAGTAGGCCGGGGCGCTATCGGGTGACGAACTACGTCGGATGTCACGCGTCCCAGCCGCCCTCTCGGTCGACTTCGAGTTCTTCCAGCACGCGCCGGCCTACCGGACCGCGCGCGGCCGGACCGACCGGTCGGCGCTTGGCATCGAGGCTGTGGACTTCCTGCTTGAGACCTTCGACGACGCCGACGCCGCGGCAACCTTCTTCACCGTCTCGGACATCGCCGCGACCCACGGATCCGTTCTCCGGGACGTCGTCGACGCGGGCCACGAACTGGCCTCGCACACCCACTCGCACCGACACCTGACCGACCTCACCGCCGCCCAGCGCCGCGAGGAGTTCGTCACCTCGCGAGAACGACTGGCCGCGGCCGCGGACGCCGAAATCGTCGGCTTCCGCGCGCCCTCGTTCGACATCGCTGACGACCACTTCCGGTCGCTGGCCGATGCGGGCTACGCGTACGACTCCAGCGTAGTGCCCTGCCGGTCGATCCCGGGATGGTACGGCGGGGAGTTCGACGCCCAGCGGCCGGTGCCCGCAAGCGCCGTCGACCCGAGCGTGCCGGCCGACCTCACGGAAGTTCCCGTCGTGGTGATGCCCGGCCTGCGACTCCCGCTTACGGGGACGTGGATCCGGTTTTTCGGCGTCCGGTACACCCTGCTGGGAATGCGCCTGCTCGCTCGCCGCGGGATCGCTCCCGTGCTGTACGTCCACCCGTGGGAACTCGTCGACCTGCCCCGGATCGAGGGGGTGCCCGAGCGCATCTACTACCGGTCCGGGGCGTACATGCGCCGGGCGGTCGAGCGGATACTCGCCACGGACTTCGAGTTCGTGACCGTCCGGTCGCTGGCCGAGAGCGTCGACGCGCCCCCGGGCCCCGCCGAATTCGACGGGGGAGGCCCGTCGCCGTGACCGCCCGCGACCGACTGAAGCGGCGCGCGATACCCGCCGTCCAGTGGGCCGTCGCGCTGGGGGCGTTCTGGTGGGTCGCCCGCGACGTGAACTGGGCGGGGACGGCCGACCGCCTCGCCGCGGTCGACCCGTGGATCCTGCTGGCCGTCGGTGGCGTCACGGCGCTGGAGTTCGGGTCGCGGTTCTCGATGTGGTACGTCCTGTTGAACGGCCGCGAACCAACCTCGCTCGCGACGACCGTCCGGATCGACCTGGTCATCAAGTTCGTCAACCACGTGATCCCCTCGAAGGCCGCCGGCCACTCGGTCGCGCCGCTGATCGTGCGCCACTACACCGAAACCGACTGGTCCGAGGCTGCCACCATCGCGGCGCTCAACACCGGCCTCTACGCATCGCTGTACGGGTGGGTCGCGCTAGTCGGCCTCGGCCTGTTCGCCACGCGACTCCCCCGCAGCGTCCTCGTCATCGTCGCGCTCTCGACCGCTATCTACGTCGTGGCCGGCGCAGTCGTCGTGCTGGCAGGTCGCCGCCTGGAGGTCGCCGGTACCGTCTTCGCCGCGCTGGCCAAGGTCGCGAGCGCCGTCCCCCGGATCGGGGACCGACTCGCGGCGCTCGTCGGGAAGGCCCCCTCGTTCACCGAGGAGTCCGCGGCGGTGTTCCGGGATCTCTCCTCGCGGCCCGCCGTGGTCGTCCCGTACGCGCTCGGGTGGGCGGGGACGCTGATGGTATTTCCCGGCCTCCGGGTGTGGCTGCTCCTGACCGGCCTCGGTGGGGAGTTTTCGCCCGCCGTCGCGCTCCCGCTCGTGCTGGTGATGGCCTACAGCGTGACGGTGCTCCCGCTGACGCCGGGCGGCGTCGGCGTTGCGGAGGCCTCCGCGACGCTCGTGTTCACGAGCCTCGGCGTCGCCCCCGAAATCGCCGGTGCGGTCGTCCTCGTCGACCGGACCTTCGGCGTGTACCTGCCGGCCCTTCTCGGGTGGATACCGACGGCCGATATCGACCTGACCGGCCTGGTCGCGGGCGAGAGCGACAGGTGAGTCGTATTCGGGAGCGCCCGCGAGAGGTGAACGAAACGCATTTCCCCCGTCCTCGCGGGGTTCGATCCATGACGCGGACGTTCGTCGTCGGGCTCGACGGCGGGTCGTGGTTGCTGGCCGAACCCTGGATCGACGCGGGACTCCTGCCCAACCTCGAACGACTGCGCGAGACGGGGTCGTACGCGACCAGTCGAAGCTGTCTCCCGCCGGTCACCTACCCGAACTGGAAGTGCTACTCCTCGGGGAAAAACCCCGGCAAGCACGGCGTCTTCTGGTGGGAACGCATCGACCTGGCCGACGAGCGCATCGACATCATGAGCGGGACGGACTACGACACCGCGGAGCTCTGGGACTACCTCAACGCCGACGGCCAGCGGACCGGCGTCGTCAACATGCCGTCGATGTACCCACCCCGTGACCTCGACGGCTACGTCGTCTCGGGCGGCCCCGACGCCGTCGAGGGCGAGTACCGCTCGCTCGAAGGCGGCTACACCGCCCCCGCCGAGTTCGAGGACGAACTCCGCGAGCGCTACGACTACAGCGTCCATCCCGATCCGTTGCTCTCCTCGAACGAGGAGCGCGGCGCCGAAGTCGAGGAGATACTCCGCCTGCTCGAACTCCGCCTCGAAGTCGCCCGCGACCTGTTCGTCGAGGAGGACCTGCCGTTCGTGCACGTGACCCTCTTCTACCTGAACGTCCTGCATCACTTCTTCTGGGACGAGGAGCCGACGAAGCGAGCGTGGCAACTCGTCGATGAGTGGCTGGGCGAACTCGCCGACCTCGAGGACACGAACCTCGTCGTGATGTCCGACCACGGCGCCGCGCCGACGACGACGGAGTTCTACATCAACGAGTGGCTGGCCCGCAACGGCTACCTGACCCGCGAGACCGGCGTCGAGGACTACTTCCAGAAAGTGGGGCTCACCCGCGAACGAGCCCTCGACGTGGCCAAGCGCTTCGGCCTCGTGGACGTGCTCGCGCGGACCGTTCCCGAAGGGATCCAGGAACTGGTTCCCCAGAGCGCCGGCGCCAAGCGCGAGCGCAAGATGGAACTGGTCGTCCCCGGGGAGACGAAGGCCCTCGCCAGCGGCCAGGGACCGATCTACGTCAATCCCGCCTTCGACGTCGAGTCGGTCCGCGAGGACCTGATCGCCGACCTCGAAGCGGTCACCGACGAGAACGGCGATCCACTCTTTGCCGGCGTCTACAGAGCCGAGGAGGTGTACGACGGTCCCTACGTCGACATCGGGCCGGACGTGGTCGTCGACCAGCGTCCCGGGGTTCACGTCAACGACGGGATGGGGCGCCGGGTCGTCCAGACCAGGCCCGACCGCTGGGCCGCGGAAAACACCCCGACCGGCATCTTCGTCGCCAACGGGCCCGACATCCGGAACCGGGGCGACCTCGGCGAAATCGACATCCGCGACATCGCGCCGACCATCCTGGCGAGCCACGGCGTCGACACCCCGACGGACGTGGACGGCGAGGTGCTCGACATCTTCCACGAGGCGCCCGACGTGGGCACCCAAGAGCCGATCGACCCCGACCGCGCGGGCGGCGGCGGTGACGACGAAGAGGTCGCCGACCGACTGAAGGAACTCGGGTACATGGAGTGAGCGGCGGGGCCGCAAACCTGACCTGACGCGACATCTCGGAGGTGCGTCGACCCGATATCTCGGAGTTACACCGACCCGACATCTCGGAGTTGCGCCGACCCGACTCCTGAAGGCGCCACCGCCCCTAGCACGAACCGAATGCTCCCGAACGTGGACCTCCCCGTCGAGATGGGCTGGCGGACCGTCCTGTTCGCCAACTGGCCGGTCGACCCCGCTGTCGTCGACGCACACCTCCCCGACCGACTGACCGTCGACACCTACGAGGGTGACGCCTGGCTGTCGGTCGTCCCGTTCACGAACGTCGCCGTGCGGCCGAAGGGGCTCCCGGCCTCGCTTGGCTTCGCGCTCCCGGAACTCAATCTCCGGACCTACGTCACCCGCGGCGAGAACGAGGGCGTCTACTTCTTCAGCCTCGATGCAGACGGCCTCCTCGGGGTCGCCGGCGCGCGCCTCTTTCACCACCTGCCCTACTACGTCGCCGACATCGACCTCGCAGCAGAAAACGGTGCAGTCCGGTTCACGAACCGTCGCAAACATCCCGGCGCACGACCCAACGTCTTCGACGCCACCTACGAGCCCGTCGGCGAGCGGTTCCGCGCCGACCCCGACTCGCTCGAAGCATTCCTCACCGAACGGTACCGCTACTACACGGAGACGCCGGGCGGTGACCTGCGCTACGCGGGGATCCGCCACGACCGCTGGCCGCTGTACGAGGCCCGCGTCGACTGCCGCAAAAACCAGGTCTTCGAGACGAACGGCTTCGCCGACCCCGAGGGGGAGCCAGTCCACCTCTACAGTCCGGGCGTCGACGTGACCGCATCGGCGAACCGCACGCCTGGGACGGGGGACTAACTGACCGCGAGCAGAATGTCCCGGTAGCGGCGTTTGGCGGCCGCAAAACTGTATTCGGCCTCGATCAGCGCACGCCCGTTCGCGCTGATGGTGGAAAGGTCCGAACGGTCCAGAATTTCGAGGAGGTCCGCGCGGATCGCCGCCGGGTCGGTGTCGGCCATCAGGAAGCCCGTCTCGCCGTCGCGCACCACGTCCGGCACGCCCGAGACCGGCGTCGCGTACACGGGCGTCCCACAGGCGAGCGCCTCCAGTATCGAGGTTGGGAGTCCCTCGGTCGGTTCGGAGGGCAGCACGACGAGGCTGAGGCGGTTGAGTTCGGCGGGCACGTCGTCGTGGTCGACCCAGCCGCGCATCTCGACGGCCCCGGACTCGATTTCGGCGGCGAGTTCGGTCTCCAGCCACTCGCGCAGGTCGCCGTCGCCGACGAAGGTGAAGGTCACGTCCTCGGGCAGGCGCTTCGCGACGGCGGCGAGTTCGCGGACGTTCTTCTCCTCGTCGAGGCGGCCCAGGAAGCCGACGCGGCGCTCGCGCTCCGCGAAGGGCGTCCGCACGTCGAACTCGTCGGTTTGGACGTAGCGAGCCCCCGTGGGATACACGTCGGGCGCGTCGGGGTTCAGGCCGAGCTGTCGGGCCATCCCGGGCGTGTAGGTGACGACGCCACTCGCGGCGGCAAAGCCCGCGCGTTCGAGCGCACCCACCAGGCCCGCAAGCGCCCGCGCGACTGGATTTGGAAGGCTGCGCTCCCACTGGATGCGCAGGGTCAGGGGCACGTCTCCCCGGGGTTCGACCAGAACTGTGCGACCGATCGCGCGGGCGAACAGGATCGGGAGGAGATACGCGGTGGCGCCGTAGAACAGGACGACCTCCTCGTCGCGGCCGGCGAGGACGCGACACATCCGGAGCTGGTTCAGGAGGAATCGCGCGGCGGCGACGGGCACCGAGTCACCGGCGCCCGCGCGAGTTATCTCGATGAGTTCGTGGCGGTCGCGGATCGCCGAGTCGTCGGGCAGGTCCGCGGTCACCAGCGCGACGCCGGTGACCGCCGCGAGAATGTCGAGCAGACTCCGGGTGGCGTTCTCGCCGGCGGCCGCGAGCGGGTGGGTCACGACGCAGACGTCCGGGAGGTCCGGCATCGCCCGGCCCTCACCCCGGAGCGCGCTTAACGGTGCCGAATGCACGCAGCGAGACGGCGCGGATCGAAATGGGCCGCCGCTCAGCCCCACTTGACGATGCCGTAGAGGTAGCCCAGGCCGACGGCGCCGGTCAGGAGGAACAGCCAGACGAGCTGTGTGGCGGCGGTCACGTCGGGGTCGGCGACCAGTTCGCGCAGGCGCTCGGGGACGTACTCGCCGAGGAGTCGCCCGAGAAAGGACCACTCCTCGCCCGACGACTCGGGCGCGAACGTCGCCATCCCGCGCTTGGAGTAGCCCTGCCAGAACGCCCGGTCGAGCAGCCACTTCGGCTCGGTGCGGTAGGCGAAGACCCTGTGGGCCACGACGGCCTCGGGGTCGTAGTAGACGCCCTGGCCGTACTCGTCGCGCAGACGGGCACAGAGCTCCGTCTCGCCGCCCTGAAGGTTGTTGTCGCCCTTGCGGCCGCCGATGTCGGGCTCGAACCCACCCAGGTCGCGGAACACCTCGCGCCGGAAGGAGATGTTCGAGCCGTTCGTGTTTCTGACCTCGCCGGGCCGGTCGACGCCCTCCCCGAACCCGCGGTGGGTGACGCCGATGAGGTAGTAAAACTCCGCGGGGAGAAATCGGGGCTTGCCCGCGACCCACATCGGCGTCATCTTCCCGCCGGCCGCGACGGCGTCGTGGTCCTCGTAGGCGGCGACGAGGCGCTCGACCCACTCCGGGTGTGCGACTGCGTCGTCGTCGATGAACGCGACCACGTCGCCGCTCGCCAGTTCGGCGCCGCGATTCCGGCTCACGAGGAGCCCGCGGTTCTCGTCGTTGCAGTGGACAGCGACGTCCGCGCAGTCGCCGAAGTCCGCCCGGAACCGGTCGGCCACCTCGGGGTCGCCGTCGCTGACGAAGACGAGTTCGACGTCCTCGTAGGTCTGGTCGCGGACGCTCTCGGCGGCGTCGACGACCGACTCGTAGCGGTCCATCGTGTGCGCACAGAGGACCACCGACACGCGCATACCGGCATTCGACAGGGGCCGGCCATAGGCTTTCCGTCTGGGAGTCGTGAGCGGTTCTGAGAGGGGTTCGACGACGGATCGCGACCATGTGCGCGGGCCGTTTGAGTCGCGATATGACAAGGCTTATGCGCGCGATGGGACTGTCATCGGCTAATGAGTCAATGGCGGGGCAGAATCGAGGACATCGATGAGCCCGGGGACGTCGTCGAGTTCGTCGGGGACTACTACCACGTCCCGACAGTCGTCGTCCTCCTCGGGTTCATACTGTGGTCCCGGGCGAGAAACTGGCAGGAGTCCCTCATCGACGGGACCGTCTACTTCAGCGGGAACGACGCCTGGTACCACTACCGGGCGACGACGTACACCGTCAAGAACTGGCCGCAGACGATCCCCTTCGACCCGTGGACGTACTTCCCGTACGGGACCCACTCGAGCCAGTTCGGGACGATCATGGACCAGATCGTGGCCACGGTGGCGCTGGTCATCGGCCTCGGGAGCCCGAGCGACCACACGATCCGGCTTGTCGCGCTGTTCGCGCCGGTTGTCTTCGGGGCGGCCGTCGCTATCCCGGCGTACGTCATCGCCCGGCGCGCGTCGAACCGCTTCGGCGGCGTCGTCGCGGTCGCGACCATCGCCCTGGCGGGGTCGTCGCTGATCGCTCGCGGGAGCGCAGGCTTCTACGACCACCACATCGCGGAAGCGTTCTTCCAGACCGTCGCCGTCCTCGCGACGATGATCGCGGTTTCGGCCGCCGAAGGCGAGAAACCGGTCTGGGAACTGTTCGAAGCACGCGACTGGGCGGCGGTCCGACGCCCGGTTGGCTGGGCCATCGTCGCCGGGGTCGCTACCGCCATGTACGTCTGGACGTGGCCGCCCGGCGTCTTCCTGATCGGCATCCTCGGCGTCTACTATCTCGTCGAGCTTTCCTCGGAGTACGTTCACGGGGAAAGCCCCGAACACGTCGCCATCGTCGGCGCTATCTCCCTGTCGACCGTGGGGGTGCTCACGTTGGCGTCCATCGAAGGGATAGACCTCAGCGCGACGAGCCAGAACCTCCTCCAGCCCGGCCTGGCGTTCGCCGTCGCCGCTGGCTGTGTCTTCCTCGCGTGGCTCGCCCGCGAGTGGGACGACCGCGACCTCGCACGCGGACAGTATCCCGTCGCAGTCCTCGGAATCATCGCCTTGCTCGCGGGTCTGTTTGCCGTCATCCTGCCGAACACCTTCAGCTTCTTCGTCGACCAGACCATGCGCGTCATCGGGCTGTCGGTGACCGACACCGCAGCGACCATCAGGGAGGCCCAGCCCCTCGATGCCGACCAGCTCTACGAGAAATACCGGTTCACGATATTCATCGCGGTGACGGGCGTCGGCTACGTGTTCGCGAGCCACCTCTTCGACAAGCCCCGCGCCGAGGTGACGCTTCTGGGCGTCTGGACGGTGTTCATGCTGCTCGCGACGCTCACCCAGCAACGGTTCGACTACTACCTCGGCGTGACCATCGCGGTAATGACCGGGATGTTCGTGGGGCAGTTCGTCGAGTTCGCCAACCTGTTCGAGTTCGAAGGAGACATCGAGACGTACCAGCTACTCACCATCGTCTCCATCGTGCTCGTGGTGTTCGCACCGATGGTCTACCCCACCGCGCTGGCGATGGAAGCGACCGGCGGCGGTCCGGGCCCGTCGCCGGCGGCCTGGAACCAGAGCCTGGGCTGGATGCAGGACAACACCGCCGATGAGGGTAACTTCGCCGGCGCCGGCAACGACATGCCCTACTACGGCACCTTCGAGCGTACCGACGACTTCGACTACGAGTCCGGGTTCTACGGTGTCCTCTCGTGGTGGGACTACGGCCACTGGATCACCACCATGGGCGAACGGATACCGACCGCAAACCCGTTCCAGCAGGGTGCCAACCAGGCGGCCAACTTCCTGCTCTCCGACAGCGAGCAGCAGGCCAACGAGGTCATCGACCGGCTGTCCGACGGTAACAACACCGACACGCGATACGTGATGGTCGACTGGCAGATGATCAGCACGTCCTCGAAATACACGGCTCCGTTCCAGTTCTACTCGGACGGGAACATCTCCGCGGGCGACCACATCAGGCCGCTGTACACGCAGAGTCAGGGAGGCTATCGGCCCTTCTACGCCCACGAACCGGCGTACTACAACACGACGATGGTCCGACTCTACCGGTTCCACGGGAGTCGAACGGAACCGCGCCCGATCGCCCTCGACTGGGAGATGCGGTCGACCCAGGGCGGTGGCCAGGTTCCGGTGATAAACGGCACCCCTAACTTCGAAAGCCTCCAGCAGGCCAGGGACTTCGTCGAGGAAGACCGGACTGCGATGGTCGGCGGCTTCGGCCCCTACACCAACGGCCCGGTGCCGGCGCTCGAACACTACCGGATGGTCCAGGGGAGCGAGCGGTCCACGGTGGCAAGCCCCGGTTCAGGGGAGTCGAACTGGGTGAAAGTCTTCGAACGCGTCCCGAGTGCCACCATCGAAGGTGAGGGGCCCGCCAACGCGACGATAACGGCGTCGGTGCCCATGCGTGACCCGGCGCGCAACAGCACCTTCCAGTACCGCCAGCAGGCCCAGGCCGACGCGGAGGGGAACTTCGAGCTGACGGTCCCGTACTCGACGACCGGCTACGACGAGTACGGCCCCGAAAACGGCTACACTAACGTCAGCGTCCGCGCGACCGGCCCGTATACGGTGGCGTCGGAGCGACGCTTCAACGAGAGCCTCGCAATGATCCGGCACAACGGGACCGTCGACGTGACCGAGGGGCAGGTCGTCGGTGAGAACGACTCCGCAGCCAGCGTGACTCTCGAACGGGAAGTCCTCTCGCCGCCCCAGCAAAACACCACGGCGCCGAACGAAACCAACGGTTCGGATTCGTCGACGAACAGCTTGGACGGGGCTGGCGGCTCCGATGGCACGGCCGGGACTGACGGTTCCGACGGAACCGAGACGGGCGAGTCCGACCTCGCGGCCCCGATCCAGTCCGGTCTGGACCTCCGGACGCTCGTCCCGCTACTCGGCGTCGGCCTCGTCTCGCTGGTCGCGACCCGCCGGCGGCGGTAAGCCGCCCCTCTTTTCGCTACCGGACGCCGCTATCCGTCACTACTAACTACCCGCTCGGAGTGAGTCACGCGTATTCATGCGTAACGGAGCGAAAATCCCCGGCGTCGACGCGGCGACCCTTCGGGAGGCGGAGCGATGGTAGTCGACGCGGGCCTGCTCGCGGCCGAGATGTTGCTCGTCGCGTTCGCGGGCGGTGCCCTCGGCGCTGCCATCGGCGGCTACGCGGCGTACGGACTGGCCGGCCTCGTGATCACGGCCGGCGAGATCAGTCGCCTCGCGCTCGGCCCCGGCGGCAACGACCTCCTCGTCGAGAACGCGACGGCCAGCGTGTCCGGCGCCGCCAACGGTACGGCGTCCGCCGGGATCAACGCGACAGCGACCGCGGGGATCAACGCGACCGGGCTGATCGGCTACGGACCGGCGCTGGGGCCACACGTGGCCTTTGCCGGCGGGGTCGCGGCGGCCGCGTTCGCCGGTCGGAAGGGGTATCTCGCCACCAGCTACTGGTATCACGAGGCCAAGCACGTGACCACGGCGCTTGGAACCCGGCCGGACGTGCTCCTCGTCGGTGGCGTCTTCGGCGTCGTCGGGTACTGGCTGGCCCAACTCTCGGTCCGCTTCGCGCTCCCGTGGGACCCCGTCGCCGCAAGCGTCGTCCTCTCGGCGCTGCTCCACCGGACCGTCTTCGGCTACCCCCTGATCGGCAAGCTCGGAACCGGGCTCCTCGACATGTCCCCCTTCGAGCGCGGTGACCGACGCGGCGGCGGACAGCCATCGAATGGCGGGCAAACGCCGGCCAGCGGCCCGGAAAACGGACAGGGATCCGGCCCGGAAAACGGACAGGGATCCGGCCAACAGGGCTCCGCCGGGCCGACCGGTCGGCTGACCGTCGAGCCGTGGCTTCCACACCAGTACCGCTGGGCGAACGTTGCCGTCCTCGGCGCCGTGGTCGGTACCTTCGGCGGATTTATCGCCGTCGCGACCGGGAGTTTCGCGCTGGCGTTTGGTATCGCCGCTGTCGCGCTCTTGCTTCCCGTCGCTGGCGTCGACCGGGCACCGATCGTCCACCACATGGCGTTCCCGGCCGGCATCGCGGCGCTGGCGCTCCCGGGTGCCGACCCCACAGTTGCCATCCTCGTCGGCGGCGCGTTCGGCCTGTTCGGCGGCGTTGCCGGCGAACTCGCCCAGCGAGTCTTCTACGCCCACGCCGACACGCACTTCGACCCGCCCTCCGCGTCGATGCTCGTGACGACAGCCACTATCGCGGTGCTGGACGTGGCTGGCGTGTTCACGCAGACCGTCGTTCCGACCGGAGCGCTCGGCTGAAATCCGTACCTCGATTCCGGCTCACTTCTCGAGTGAGGGCGGCAGATATGGGGTATTCACAGTATTTTTATACTGACCTCGGTATGTTAGACGTAGATGCTGTTGTGGCTGGGAGCAGGGGTTGGAAAGTGGGAGACTTCCTCGCACGCCGGGTTGGCACTCGCACAGTCGTCCGGTGACGTGGGCGGAATGGTGCTCGCAGCCGTCACCTTACTGGTACTCGGGCTCGCGGGCGTGGCCCTCTGGCGCGCGGACCTCTCGGCGTTGCTGTCACGCGGCCAGCGTGGCGAATCAGCACCCGGGCAACCGTCCGAACCGACTGCCTCGGAGAGCGAATCCGATTCCCAGTCCTCCTCCATCGACCGGTCGGCCGAAGCGACGGCAGCGGAATCCGAAGCGCTGACCGACCGGGAACAGGTGGTCTCGTTACTCGACGACAACGACGGGCGCATGAAGCAGGCGCGGATCGTCGACGAGACCGGCTGGTCGAAATCGAAGGTGAGCATGCTCCTCTCAAAGATGGAAGACGACGAGGACATCAGCAAGCTCCGGGTCGGCCGGGAGAACATCATCAGCCTGAGCGGGAACGAGCCCGAAGCCGCGGGGTCCCCGTTCGACGATGAGTGAAAACTCCGCTCGTGAGTGACCGGTCGACCGTACTCGACGCGTGCGGGAATCGCGTGTCCGGCGTGTGGATCCGTGCCGAATTGGACCGAAAGCGGAATCGTTAAACCCGAAACCTCGCTACTGAGAGATACGCGCTCCGATGGTGTAGTCCGGCCAATCATATTGCCCTCTCACGGCAATGACCAGGGTTCGAATCCCTGTCGGAGCATCCTCACTCCCGTTTCTGCTGGCAGTTTTCGAACGAATAACTGCCTGCTTTTAAACCCTTGTCGGACACTTACTGTGTGTACTCAGGTAGCAAGTTAGTACCCAATACCTCGAAGTTCACCACTTCAGAGCGTTTCCCATCCTCGATAGTGGTGAAAGGGATTCATTCAGAGACTATCTCTGCTGATGAGTCTTCTCCCTGAAAAACAACCCAGGTAAGAAATCATGATTTCCGAAATCACGATTTCCGAAATCGGAACGCCCATATCCGCGTAGTATGTATACAGCTACATGGCCGAGTTCGTCAACCGAGACTCAGAACTCGATCTCCTTCGAACACGATATAAATCGGACGATGCCGAGTGCATCGTCGTCTACGGGCGTCGCCGCCTCGGAAAAAGCGAACTCGCACGCCAATCGATCAGTGGCCGAGACGACGCCGTGTACTATCAGGCGATCGAATCAACCGCGCAGAACCAACTCGATCAGTTTGTCGCAACAGTCATCGCGCAGTTCCCCGGCCTAGAAAACATTCGCCGTGACTGGGAGGCCTTACTCGAAGCACTCGGAGACCGCGATGCGGTCGTGATCATCGACGAATTCCCGTTCCTCATCGAAGAAGATGACTCGCTTCCATCCCGCATTCAGCGCGTCTGGGATACGGCGCTCCAGAACACGTCGATGACGCTCGTACTCATTGGCTCATCGATCAGCGTCATGGAAGATGAAGTCCTCGCGGGCAACAGCCCGTTGTACGGTCGCCGGACAGGCACAATCGACTTGAAACCGTTGTCTGTTCGTGATGCACGCGCATTCTTCCCGGACTACGACGGTGAAACAGCGGTGCAGACCTGGGCCATCTACGGTGGCACACCGTACTACCTGCAGACTCTCAACCCGGACAAGACCCTCGCCGAAAACGTTCAGCAGTCACTCCTCACCGAACAGGGCCTCCTCTACAACGAACCGGAATTCCTGTTGCGAACCGAATTACGACAACCAAACACGTACTTCAGCATTCTCCGCGCACTGGCGCATGGACGACGCAGCCCGAACGAGATCGCCGGCATGGCAGGCGTCGAATCCGGCTCACTCAGCACATACCTACAGAAACTCCAGCGACTTCGTCTCGTCGAGCGACACATTCCAGTCACCGAATCCCCGACCTCATCGAAACGCGGCCGGTACCGACTCGCAGACCCGCTGTTCCGGTTCTGGTTCCGATTTGTGTACGGCAATCAGGACCGACTGCGACTCCTCGGTGACGACGCGTTTACCGAGGTGGTCGCGCCGGACTTGGCCGATCACGTGAGTCCGTTGTTCGAGCGACTGTGCCAGCAGGCGGTCCCTAACCTCGTTGATCGGCAGTTCCTCGACATCGGGCAGTGGTGGTTCAAAGAACACGAACTCGACGTGCTCGGACTTACCCGAGATGGAATGGTCGCTGGTGAATGTAAGTTCACGTCGTCACCAGTCAGTGAAGGCGTCCTTGCCGACCTCGAACGGACAGCTGACCACGTACAGTGGGGGGACGAACCCGCGGATGCAACAACTAGATACGTTCTGTTCAGTCGGTCAGGGTTTACTGATGACCTCGAACGACGCGCAACCGAACGCGAGAATGTGTCCTTGTACGGAGTATCAGACGTAGTGAGTGCTGTTTGACGGGACGGCAACCCCGACTCTTGAACGACACTGGGACTCCGGTTTCGAATAGCTCGCCGATCGAGGGCCGTGCATCAGCCTGAGTGAGTCTGAACCAGGGGGTACGGCTACAAGAGGTGCTGCAACAGCGAATGAACACAGGATACCATGGGTATCGATAGTTGAATGCGGGAAACTGATTTGTTGATCGAAGATATGTTCCAGGTAGTAGCAGAATGGCTGTCCTGGATGACCTCTCGGGGTTCGAGTTTGAGGACCTGATGGAGGATGTGTTCCGGAACCTCGGGTACGAGAACGTCCGACAAGCGGCCCGGACGGCCGACGAAGGCCGGGACATCTTGATGGAGGAAGTGGTGAACGGGACGCGGCGCGCGGTCGTCGTCGAGTGCAAGCACACTGGGACAGTCGGGCGGCCGGTCGTACAGAAACTGCACTCCGCGATAGCTACCTTCGAGTTCGACGGCCCGAAACGCGGAATGGTCGTCACGACGGGACAGTTCACCGGACCGGCCGAGGAGTACGCGGCAGACCTCCGCGAAACCGATGACCCGTACCCGATCGAACTGACCGACGGAACCGACCTGCGGGACATCGCCGACGACATCGGACTGGACCTGTACAACGGCCGGATCGAGATCTTGTGTGACGAGACGCTGCGTCCGTTCGACCCGGCCAGCAGCGTCCACGCTCCGGTCCACGACACGGTCCGTGATATCGAGAACCTTGATTCGAATGACCTTCCTGAGCCGTATGCCGAGGTGACGTTCCGGCCGGTCTTGTCGATCGTTGCGGAGACAGACGCCGTCTTCGAGACATCTGTTGGCGTCATTCACCGCATCGACGACCGGACAGAATTCGTTGTCTACGCCGACCGCGGCCATCCTGAAGTCGCCGATAGCCAAATCGCATCACTCGTCTCGGAGAACCTGCATGTCACGGTCGAGATCGACGAGGGCGTAACTGATGTGTTCGATGCGGTCACCGAGCAGCGTTTTGGGCAGACGGAAACCGAGTACAAAGAGTGGGCCGTCGAACGGTTGCAAGACCACCACACCACGACGGTCACGTACACCGGCGACAACAACGTCACCTACACCAAGACATGCGAACCGAATCAGTCCGACATTTCCGTCCAATCGATCACGCCAGTGTACCTCCCGAAGGTCCGGCAAACGACCGACTTCCAGGCGTACTCGTATACCTACGCGTATTATGCGGCTGGCCCGTCGCGCGTCACGCTCGACGACGAGTTCCACCAATGCGTACAGTGCGACACTGACGCCGACGAGGAGACGTATACGTACTGCGCGAACTGCGGGAGTATCAACTGCACCACCCACATCAAAACTGAACGGCTCGAAGGCACGCCCGTGTGCACGGGGTGCGCTGTGACTGAACGATTCGCGCTGAAACCGAAGTACTTCTACGACGAATCGAACCTGGAGACATTCCGGGAGGTATACGACGCGATGTCGCTCCACGAGAAAGCCCAGGAGAACGTCCCGCTTGCCGTCAGCGGCGTCGTGTTGTTCCTCCTCTTTGTGGGCACCGCGATATCCTCACTTGGAGTTCTCTGACTACTGGTGGTGAATATCGCCGAGAACTGGTGGTGAATATCGCCGAGATCGTCAAAAGAGAGGGGTCGATGCGATATGCACGAGTGAGAGAAAAGATCCCGACGAGTGAGTGAGAGTCCGAATCTGTCTGATGGGGTTCGACCACAACAATATGTTTTATCTCTGATGTGGTTGTACCCCAACATAGGAGAACGATGCCAGCGACGGTCGCGTACCGGGAAGAAGACGAGAAACCGGACGGGAGTCGGTACGAGATGGTCACGTGGCAGGTCCCGGTGATCGAGGACTTCCCGCATGGGCTGAAGTACAGCTTCCAGTACATGGACGCTGACGGCGACACACTCTTGCGGTACGACAACGCGCCCTACCACCTGGATGTCGGTCAGCATCATCGACACCCACCCCAGGCGACATCACGAAGCTGGAGTTCACAGGTCTCTCCGACCTGATCGAGGACTTCCAAAACGAGGTGAACGAAACCTATGAGCGAAGAACCGACTGACACCGAACCCACGCACGACGAATTCACGCCCGACCCGGACGAGGTCGAGTACCCTTCGACCCTCCGTATCACGTCGCTCCCAGCCGAGCAGGCGCAGGCGGCGGCCATCGAACGCGCCGGACGGTGGGAGGAAGGCGAGGTGGCCCCGCACGTCGTCAACTTCGAAGACCGTGCGCGGCTGCGCCAGCTTCTCACCGACCGGCGGATGGAACTGCTCGAAGTATGGATCCGATGACGACTGTGGCGATGAGTGCGAGCACGATCTCAAACGCGAGATAGCCGGCGACGGGGTTCGCGTACGGCAGTATCACGTCCTGTGGTGGTTCCACGGCCCACGGGCTGATGTGGAAGTACGCGAGCATCCCGGCACTGAACGCGAAGAATCCGGCCCGGTACCTGACCTCGACGCGCCGGGTCAGCGTCAGATAGAAACTGATCACGAGCAGCGGATAGATGGCGAGACTGTACGTAAAACGCCCGCATCAGGGTGGTGTCCGTCGTTGGCAGTTTGGTCGAAAGGGTGTCTTTGACTTCCATGTGTAGCGGTCATCGGCTACCGCAGTCAAATTTTGCCCAACACGTTGGGTTCGGTTGAGCTGATACGACAGTCAATTATGAGCCCAGCCCGCTACGACCTGCTCACTTCTCAAACTCCCTTAACTAGACAGTGCCATTAATTTCGTCCCTTAGCAGGCGACCAGCATTGGTATCGGCGGGCGCAAACGGTTGCGCTTCGCCGGGATCAAGGTAGTCACGGACGAGCCACTCGCGGTTCGCTACTGTCTCCGAAATGGGAGCAACTGGGCTCCAATCGTTGCAGGACAGCTGGGGCTCTGGGTGAGTCTGGACGCCCGCTTCGAGTTCGCCGCGTTCCGGAGGTCACCCGCCGGTCGCGTGTTTCACCGCGTGAAACGTGTCATACACCTTTTCAGTCGTCTGTTCCGAAGGCTAACACGAAATGAGTCACACAGCAAACGCCGACACGGGCTGGAGACGGGCCATCGCGGACACCGTCGGCGCCGTCGCTGACGCACAGACCTACAAGAACATACTATATCTGACACTCGCCTTTCCGCTCGGCCTCCTCTACTACGTGATCACGTTCGTCGGGTTCACGGCCGGACTGGCGCTGTCGGTCCTCGTCGTGGGCCTGGGGATTCTGGTGGGAACGGTCATCGGCCTCCGGTTCGTCGCCGCCTTCGAGCGCTGGCTCGCGAATTCGCTGCTCGGGACGGATATCGCATCCCCGGACGACGTGGCGTCGGACACCGACGGCCTCGTCGACACCGTGAAGGCGTATCTCCGCGCCTCCTCAACGTGGCGGGGGCTCGGGTTCGTCCTGTTGAAGTTCTGGATCGGACTCGTCTCGTTCGTGCTTCTCGTCTCCCTGCTCGGGGTAGCCGTCGAACTACTCCTGTTGCCGGTGGTCCCCGGCGGCGCGTTCAACGTGACGGTCAACGACTGGGAAGTCGCGACGAGTTTCACGACGAGTACCCATCGACTGGCCGCCGTTCCGGCCGGTGCCGTGCTCGGAATCGTCGCACTCAACGTCCTGAACGCCTTCGCGCGGGCGAACGCCTCGATCGCGGAGTCGCTCCTGGGCTCGCAGTGACGGCGTAGCCACGACGAGTGGGCGTCACCCCTCCCTGTCGATCCCCGAAAACGTTTCGAGCAGTTCGTCCGCTTCCGGTAGCAGGCGGCGGACCCGTTTTTCGACCGCTCGTCGGCGTCGCTCGAGGGCGGCGAACCCCTCGTCGTCGTCCAGTCGTTCGGGCGGCAGTTCGGCCTCGACGACGGCACGTTTGGACGCCGTCTCGAAGTAGTCCCCGAGGAGTTCGTAGGCGAGCACCTGACACTGCTGGTCGACCGCTTCCCGGAGGTCCTCACGCTCGACGGGCTTGCAGAGGTAGTCGTCGAAGGGCAGGTCGAGGATTCCCAGCCCCGGGTCGATGGCGGTGACCATCACGACGCGGGTGGCGAACTCGCGGTCCCGGAGCGCTTCGAGCACGTCGTCGCCGGAGCGACCCGGCATGTGGCGGTCGAGCAACACCACGTCCGGGACAAGCCCGTCGTCGACGGCGGCGAGCGCTTCGTCCCCGCCGTAGGCGAGCGTCACGTCGGCCACGCCGTCGAGTCGGAGGGCGTACGCGTCGGCGACTCGCTTCTCGTCGTCGACCATCAGGACCGTCGGGAAGTCGGCGGCGATGTCGTCGGCCATGGTCCTCGGACGGCTAATGTGGGGCCGCTTGCTTAATACCCGATGGGCCGGCGCCGGCGTGATACCGACCGCCGGAGGAGTGACGCGCTGACGATGGCGGGAACGAGTGACTGTCGTGGCCCCAGTCGGCAGGCCAGTCAGTCCGATCCGGGCCCGGAGGCCGTGCCGTGGAGGCGGACGGTCACGACGCTTCCCACCGGTTCGTTCGCGGCGAACTCGAGTTCGCCGCCGAGCTGGGTGACCGCCCAGTTGACGAACCAGAGTCCGATCCCGGTCCCGTGTTCGAGTTGCGTTTCGCCGCCCTCGGCGAGGATCCGGCGTTCCCGGTCCGGGATCCCGGGGCCGTCGTCCGCGACTGAGAGTTCGACCACGCCATCGGCGCTCTCCCGGAGGCTGATCTCGACATGAGGCGACGGCCCGTCGGCGTGCGTGACCGCGTTGTCGACGAGTTCGGATAACACCCGCTCGACGACCGACCGGTGGGTCACGACCGTCAGTTCGTCCGGACAGTCGACCGTAACTTCGCCGCCGGAGCCACCCGTGGTCCCCTCCTCTCTCCCTTCCGGGCGATACTCGTCAGCGACGGCCCGGACGACGGCCGCGAGGTCGACTGGTTCAGGGGACCTGGTGCTCGCCGTCATGATCTCCTCGGCGTCTCTGGCCTTTTCGCCGAGGTCGACGAGGTCGGTCGCGCTGTCGCGGATGCCGGCCCGCAGGTCCTCGTCGTCGATGCGGTCCGCGTGTGCGAGCACGACGTCGAGTTCGTTCCTGACGTTGTGCCGGAGGATGCGATTGAGAACCGCGAGGCGCTGTTCCCGGGTCTGCTGGTCGGTCACGTCGCGGAAGACCACGGCCCTGGCGACCGGTGTGCGCCCGTCGTCGACCGCTTCACTCTCGGCCTCCGCCCCGTCGTCGCCCGTCTCACTCTCGGCCTCCGTCCCGTCGTCGCCCGTCTCACTCTCGGCCTCCGCCCCGTCGTCGACCGCTTCACTCTCGGCCTCCGTCCCGTCGGCCGACGCCTGACTGCGGCCGGTGGCGTCCGCCTCGTCGACCGCGGACACGCTGTACTGGAACTGTCGGCGCCCCTCCGTGGTCCGGAGCGTAACCGTTCCGGTGGTCCCTGCGGAGAGGTCGACTCCGTCGAGGCCGTCGACGACCGACCGGACAGGGTCCCCGATCACGGCCTCGGTCGAGCGGTCGAACAGTCGCCCGGTCGTCGCGTTGGCGTCGATGACGTGGTCGTCCCAGTCGAGCACCACGACCGCCTCCTGGAGCGCCTCCACGACGCGCGTCCGGGCGACGTAGGTCGCCTTTGGGAACCCGGTCATCATCGGATACCGTCGTATAGAGGCCGTGAGGAGCAACCCCGAGAAGAGGAGTCCGACGGTCACGCCGTCGACGGGGCTCGTATTGCTCCCGTTCCCTCCCGCGATGTACGGTGCGCCGGCGGCCACGAGGAGGAGCAGGATCTGAACCCCCGAGACGCGGTCGTGGCGCCGGCTGAGCCCGACGAGCAGGTACGCGGTGTAGCAAAACAGCGTGAAGAGATACAGGACTTCCCAGGCAAGCAGGCCAGCGATGGTCCGTTCGATCGCCGTCTCCTCCGTCCCGGTTGCGAGTCCGATCGCGAGGATGACACCCGACACGATCACCGGGAGCGCGATGCCGACGAGCATGGCGATCCGCCACCGGGACAGCCCGGTCCCCCGACCGGAGAAACTCAGCGCGTACACTGTCAGGACGCCCGGCAGGACCAGCGCGGCGCCGATCTGTCCGAGCGGCCCGACCGTTGATGCCAAACTGTCCGACACCCAGGCCAGTTCCGTCATCAGCGCGAACAGCGCCCAGGCCGTCAGCGTTCCCACTATCCCGAGGAACGGCCAGGCGCTGGGTCGTTCCCGCGCCCGCCACGCCCGCCAACTCGTCCACCCGAGGAGCGCGACCGCGACCACGTCGAGTGCAATCGCGCCCAGCGTCGTCACGAGTGAGATCGGAAGCCACCTCCCACGGTAGTAGTGTCTCGCCGGTACAAACGCGGCGCTTGAAAATCCTCGGGACTGCTTCGAGACGAGAAACACTGCGCGAGGGTTTTTATACGCTCCCGAGAGCGGAGACCGATCGCTCGGAGGTCCACTCCCGTGTTTCCGCCGGTGAAACACTGCATCCCCTTATACGGACGTTCCCCCGCACTGTTCAGACGTGACGGCTCACGGAACACAGTCGGGCGGTATCCCAACCTTCACCGCTCACGGTCCTTCCGAACTGTATCGACCCCGCTCAGCACCCACCCGCTCCACCGAAACAGATGTCGACGACTAACACCTCCACGGACGAGAATCGAACCGCGACGGCCGCAAACGCGGAGAAATCGACGCCCGTCGCGATACTGCTGGCCGTGTTCGTCTCCCCGCTGGCGTACTACTACGTCGGGAGAACGAAACTCGCAGTCATCAATCTCCTGACGTTTAACTACCTGCTGCTCGGCATCGTGATCGTCCCGATCCACGTCTACAAGATCATCGCGAACGCCGAGAAAAACGCGGGTGAGTCCGGCGAAAACCGATAGTACCGGTCCCCGGACCGCGCCCGCGACGTTCAGGAGATATCGGTCCCCGGGTCGGTTTCGAGGAACGACGCGACCAGTTTCCGCTGGGCGCGCCGGAGGTGGTACAGCAACGTCGGCCCGGTGATATCGAGCGTCTCGGCAACTTCCTCGGCGGTACTGTCCCGCGGCGACTCGAAGTACCCGGAGAGAGAAGCCGTCCGCAACACGGTCCGCTGTTTCTCCGTCAGGCGCTCGGCGAGCGCGTTCCGGAAGGCCTCGGCACCCTCCTGGGTTCGGGCAGTCTCCGATGTGGCGAGGAGGTCCGTCTCGGCAACGGTCGCGTCGACGGCCTCGACCAGCCGTCGGACCTCCTCGTCGGGCGGGGCCTCGGCGACGATTCTGGCCGATTCGCCGTCGTACTCGGCCGAACTGACCGTCGCGCCCCAGGCGGTGAGAGTCGTGACCGGCGTCTCCCCCGTGACGGTGGCCTGCAAGAGCGGGTCGTTCTCCTCGTGGATCCACCGCACGTCCGTGATCCCCTCGTGTGCTGACAGGGCCTCGTCGAGACAGACTATCGGATCGTCTGTGCGTTCCTCGGTCGTACCGTCTGTGTGCTCCTCGGTCGTACCGTCTGTAGGTTCCTCGGTCGTACCGTCTGTAGGTTCCTCGGTCGTACCGTCTGCACGCTCGGCGGCCGGCTCGGCCGTCGCTCCATCGGCCGATCCGTCGACCGCGAGATAGCAGACGACGGAGCCGTCCCCGCGAGGGACGACGCCGTCGAGCGATAGTCGAACGTCCCGTTCCCGCGCGACGCTGACGAACGGGATCCGGTCGTCCCTCGCTTCGAGCGTGACCTCGGTGACGGTGTCGGTGACGAGCAACCCCTCCTGCCGGATGGCGTGAATCGCGAACCCAGCGACGCTTCCGAGCGTCTCGAGGCCGACACGCTCCTGCTCGCTGAAACCGCCCTCCTGGCGCGAGTAGACCGACACGACGCCGTGGACGGTGCCCTGATACTCCAGGGGGACGGCGAGCGCCGACTGGAGGCCGTGGCCGAACGCCGCGTGACGGATCCCCTGTGGAACCGTCTCGTCGTCGGCGATGGCGTCGACCAGTTGCGTCTCCCCGGCCGCCACGGCCGCCTGTTCGGGCAACCCCTCGCCGGTGCCGAGGTGGTCGTCGATCCCCGCACGCAGGTCCGGCGCGTCGCCCGCGGCGGCGAGCACCCGGAGCCGGTCGGCCGGAAAGTCCCGGTCGCCGACCCACGCGAACGTGTACGGGTCGGTCCCGCCGAGTCGGGACGCGACCGTCTCCGCGACCTCCGTCCGGTCGGAGGCGCTGACCAGACTCCCCAGGACGGCCACGATCAGCCCGTCGATCTGGCGGACGCGGTCGAGGCGCTGCTCCAGTCGGTCGAGGGTCCGCTCGCTCTCCCGACGGTCCGTCCGGTCGCGGACGTAGACGACGACCGAGTCGCCGACGTGAACGTCGACCGCGAGCCACCGCTCTCGCCGCGGGTAATACTCCTCGAACGACCGCTCGGTCGGCCCCTCGTCCGCGAACGCCTCGCGGATCGTGCCCGTGGCCGACCGCGGGAACGTTTCCCGGATGTCGGTCCCCATCGCGGCCTCCCGCGAGGTTCCGATCGTCTCTGCGGCACGCTCGTTGAGGTCCGTGATGACGCCGTCGGTCGTCGTCTCGATGACTCCGACCGGCGCGTGTTTCAGTGGCTCGTTCATCGCTCACCGTCCGCTCCGTCGTCCGTCGTCGAGTCCGTGCATCGTTCGATCAACCCTCCTCCGGGGAGACGTCGAATTCGAACCTTGCGCCGTCGAGTGGCCCGCTCGAGAGCGTGACGGTCCACCCGTGTGCGTCGGCGATCTCGGAGACGATCGTCAGTCCCAGTCCGGTCCCGCTTTCCGCCTCGCCCGCGGAGTAGCCGGGTTCGAAGACGCGGTCGCGTTCCCCCGGGGGGATGCCGACCCCGTCGTCCGCCACGTAGAAGCCGTCGTCCGCGTGCCCGACGCGGACCTGGAGCGGCCGGTTGGAATCGTCTCCGGTTCCGCGCTCCGCCCGAGGACGGCCGTGTTCGACGCTGTTTCTGAACAGATTCTCGAACAGTCGCCGGAGTCGGTCGGGGTCGGCCTCGACCGCTGGGAGGTCGTCAGCCACTGCCATCGACGCCTGTCCAGTGTCGACAGTCGCCCATGCGTCCGCGGCCACCGATCCGACGTCCACGTCCGCGACCGTATCGAGCGTCCGCCGCCCGCGGGCCAGCGTGAGAACGTCCTGGATGATCCCCGCCATCCGGTCGTGTGACTCCCGGACGTGGTCGAAGTGTTCCTCCTCGCCGGTCTCGCGGGCCGCCCGAAGGTGGGCGTTTGCCACGTCCAGCGGGTTCCGGAGGTCGTGACTGAGAACGCTCGCGATCCGGTCGATTTCGACGCCGCTGTCCCGACGTGGCTCCCCGCCCAGTTCGGTCAGCAAACAGTAGCCATCCAGACTCCCGTCCGCGCCCATCTCTCTGAGCGTTCGGAGGCGATACCGTTCCGGGTTCGAACCTGGACCGGATTCGGCCGCCGATTTCAGTTCGACATCGACGGGATCACCGGCGGCGAGCGACGAGCACACGTCGTCGATGGTCGACCCGTCCGCAGCGAAAGCGGTCCGAAGCAACCGACGGACCGTCTGTCGCTCGGCCACCACGTCGAAGGCGTCACCGAACGCGTCGTTCACGACTGCGATTTCCGGGCCCCCATCGCGAACGTCGTACCCGACGAGCGGGTCGGGAATCGCGTCGACCGACACTGTCCGCACGGACGGAGAACGGGCGTCGTCGTTGTCTGATTCCATGTGGATCACGGTCCGGTTAGCGACGAAGCGGCGACGGTGAGTCCATCCCTATCGGCGACATTCGGTCAGGTGAGGCTGTGCGAGCCGTCCGGTCTGACGCCGAAACGGGTCCGACGGTGCGGCCTCCGACTGTGATTCCGCAGGTCATGTACCCGGTAGTTACCTCCTGGACACCTTAGACTCCGCATCTAGTAATATAGAATCGAAGGGACCCACATCATTCTTCTTATCGTGATGGTGTTCACCACCGGGCGGAACGGCCGGAACGGCACGATTCGATGGCCCGGACAGCCCGCAGAGTCCGTTCACTCGAGTCTCTGTATAGCTAGAGACTGTTCGAAGCGGGCGTCGATATTCCTAGCGTCTCCTTCCAGTACGGTCCGGGTCCACCCTTCGTGTATGGTCCCCCAACTGAAGACCACGGGCTCGGATCGTCCGACCACCCCGACCGAGGAATCGTCCGACGAACCGACGACTGCGGAGATACTCGAACTCCTCGGCAACGAGCACACGCGCCGGGTGTTCGAGGCAGTCGCCGAACGGCCACGGGGCGGTCGAGCGGTCGCCGAGACCGCCGATGTCTCCCGGCCGACGGCCTACCGACGGCTCAACGACCTCCGTGATGCCGGCCTCGTGACGACGGAGATGACCATCGGCGAGGACGGCCACCACCGCGAACGGTTCGAGGCCGTCGTCGAGCACGTCGACATCTCGGTCGACGGCGGGGAGATGGAGGCGGCAGTCAGCCGCCGTCGGTGATCGGTCGCGGTCGTTCCAGCTCCAGTCAGGACTCCCGAACTACGGCGTCAGGGCTTCACTCCGGATCCGGGTGTTTCGGACCGTGAAACACCGGCGCGGGTTCTTTCCTCGGCCGGCATCGATCGGAAAGCGCCCGCGTCCCCACCACGGGCACCGCCGACCGAGAGAGACCGGTCGTCCCGAATCACGGCACGGCTTCGGCCCCTCACAACACGGCTTCGGCCCTCCACGGCACGGCTTCGGCCCTCCAGAGCGACTCTGTTTTCACATTCGCTCGGTATCGAGCGGCGCCGTCAGCTGTCGTCGCGTCTCGAGGCCCGAGTGAAATCGGTCGAGGATCTCCGTCCGATGTTCCGGGCAGGCGAGAACGGCGACTGCGCCGTCCTGGACCGGAATCACGGGATGGCCCGGGCTGTACGGCGCGAGATGACAACTCGGGCAGGTGATCCCGCCGGCGGGTCGGTGATAGATGATTTCGGCCGTGCCCCCGGTCGTGAATCCGCAGACGGACGCGAACTCCTCGCGGTGGTCGTCACAGCCCATCAGGGGGAGCGTGATCTGGTCCAGGAGGAGAAACGCCACCTGCTGGTCGCTCCGTGAGTGGAGTGCGGACTCACAGGCGTCACACTGGATCGGCGCGTGATCCTGGATGGCGTCCGTCTCTCGATCGGGCACGTCGGCTGGAGACATACTGAGCGTACCGGCAGTTGCACCGCCACACGGGTAAGGTATGGGAACGGCGACGGCTGCTCAGAGTGCGTGTTGCCGAAAGGATTATATAAATAACAATTGTATTTAATTTAGTATGAGGGGGAAAGGGATACTATATGGCACTCGCTAACCTTTCGATTGCGTACGTCGGATTCTATCTCGCTATCGGTGTCGCGGGGTTGCTGACACTCGTCGATAGTTTCGTGTATCAGTCGGATGGCCGACCGGATTTCGCCGTCGCGCTCGTCCCGATGGTGCTTGGTGGCGTCGCACTCATCGTCACCAGTTTCGGCGGTTTGACCGGTATCGGTCCTGGAATCGGAATGGTCGCCGAATCGATCCCTCGGCTGGAATCGATCGACCGATTTAATCAGGACGTGATTAGCAGCATGGTGGTACTGCTCACATTCGTCGTAGTACCGAGGGTGTACCTCGGGATCAGCGGCAGTCCGACGGTACGACGGGCCAGTGATCTCCTGGCGCGGTCATAGAGCGCGGTCCGCTTTTCGGGGTTGTTTAGACGTGAGCTAAACAGGCCCAAGAATCGGTATCAAGGAACCCGAAAGACCCGGACGGTGTCGCGGTCGGTCGGCTCGCGGAGGAGCTGGGCCAGTCCAAGCTCCGAAAAGACCTGTTTCCAGTTGCGGTGATACAGTGGGAAATCGTCGTTGACGCGACTCACGTCCACGTCACCGCGGCCGCGGCGGGGGCTGTTGCCCTCGTTTTCGGCGGTCACGAGCAGGTCGCCCGTGACGCGCGCCGCTTCCGCGAAGACCCACTCGTCGTCGGGGTGGACGTGCTGGAGCGTCTCGACCGAGTAGACCACGTCGAAGGCGTCGTCGTCGAAGTCGGGAAGGATGTCTTCGATGGCCCCGGTGTAGAACGTTCCCGTCTCGGCGACTTCGGGGAAGTACTCGGCCATCACGTCGAAGGAGTCGTCGTTGACGTCGATGCCGGAGAGGTTCTCAAAGCCCGCCTCGCGGAGTCGCGCGAGATGCCGGCCGGAGCTACACCCCAGTTCGAGGATCGCCGCGTCGTCCTCGGCGTAGTAGGAGAGCGCAGTCGCGAGCGTCTCGCTCACCTCGTTGGGCCCGATTTCGGCGTAGTACTCGGGCGAGTACTTCCCGGCGCGTTCGGCCCAGCCCCGGCGGTTCGCCGCCGGGTCGACATCGTCGTCCGCGTCCATACCACCGCTCGGAGGTGAGGACCCTAAGGGCATTCGTTCCGCGGCGCCGCGGAGCGGATCGTTCGCCCGCTCCCCCGCGCGGCGCTCAGTAGTGCCAGTCGTAGTCGTCGAAGTCAGGGTCGCGCCCCTCGTTGAAGGCGTCGCGGCCCTCGGCGGCCTCGTCGGTCATGTAGCCCAGTCGGGTCGCCTCGCCGGCGAAGACCTGCTGGCCGACCATCCCGTCATCGGCCATGTTGAAGCCGTACTTGAGCATCCGAATGGCCATCGGGGACTTGGCGTCGATCCGTTCGGCCCACTCGAGGGCGGTCTCCTCGAGTTCGTCGTGGGGGACGACTTCGTTGACCATCCCCATATCCGCGGCCTCCGCGGCGTCGTAGGTTTTCCCGAGGAAAAACACCTCGCGGGCCTTCTTCTGGCCGATCTGTCGGGCGAGATACGCCGACCCGAAGCCGGCGTCGAAGGAGGCCACGTCGGGGTCGGTCTGGAGAAACTTGGCGTGTTCCTCGCTGGCGAGGGTGAGATCACAGACGACGTGCAGGGAGTGACCGCCCCCGACCGCCCACCCGGGCACGACGCAGACGACGGGCTTGGGGATATGGCGGATGAGTCGCTGGACCTCGAGGATGTGGAGGCGGCCGGCCTCGGCGGCGGACTCGCGGTCGGCGTCCTCCTCGCGATACTCGTAGCCGGCGTCGCCCCGGACCGACTGGTCGCCGCCGGCGCAGAAGGCCCAACCGCCGTCTTTCGGGGAGGGGCCGTTCCCGGTCAGGAGGACACATCCCACGTCCGTCTGGCGCTTGGCATGGTCGAGCGCGACGTGGAGTTCGTCGACGGTCCCCGGCCGGAAGGCGTTGCGCACCGCCGGGCGGTCGAAAGCGATCCGGACGGCCCCCGTCTCGGTCGCCCGGTGGTAGGTCAGGTCGCGGAAGTCGAACCCCTCGACCGGTTCCCACCGGTCGGCGTCGAAAATCTCCGATACCATACCGGTGGTCGGGTCGGCCCGCGCAAAAAGATTCCTCGTCGACGAGAGCGGGAGCGCCGCGATCCGGCCGGAATCGCCCGCACTCAATCGTCCGCGCTCGCGACTGACTGGTCGCTCTCGTCGGTCTGTGACGCCCAGAGGCCGGCGTAGGCACCCTCGTCGGCGACGAGTTCGTCGTGGGTGCCCGTCTCGATTATCTCGCCGTCTTCCATGACGACGATCCGGTCGGCGTCCTGGATGGTCGAGAGGCGGTGGGCGATGACGAAGGCCGTCCGGTCGGCGGTCAGCATCTCCAGGTTCTCCTGGATGAGTTCCTCCGTCTCCGTGTCCACGTCGGAGGTCGCCTCGTCGAGGACGATGATCTCGGGGTCGTTCAGGAGCGTGCGAGCGATGGAGACGCGCTGGCGCTGGCCGCCAGAGAGTTTCACGCCGCGCTCGCCGACCATCGTGTCGTACCCCTCCGGCAGGTCCGTGATGAACTCGTGGGCGCCGGCGGCCGTCGCGGCCTCGCGGATGCGCGTCTCGACCGCGTCGGGCACGTCGTCGGCCAGCACCGTCTGGAAGGCGTCGTGGTCGCCGTAGGCGATGTTCGCGCGGATCGTCCCCGAGAACATGTACGGGTCCTGCTCGACGACGCCGATGTGGTCCCGCAGGGTCTGCAAGTCGTAGTCGCGGACGTCGACGTCGTCGATGGCGACGCGGCCCTCGTTCACGTCGTAGAAGCGCGGCGGGAGTTTGAGCAGGGTCGACTTGCCCGACCCGGAGGTGCCCGCGAACCCGACCGTCTCGCCGGGTTCGACCGCCAGGTCGACGCCGTCGAGGATCCCCTCGCCGCCCTCGGCGTAGCGGAAGGTGACGCCCTCGAAGGAGACATCGCCGTCCAGTTCGTCTGGGCTGTGTCCGTCCGACGGCGCGGTCACGTCGGCCTCGTAGCCGAGGATGCCGAACACCCGCTCGGCGCTGGATTTGGCCTTCTGGTAGTTGTTCGCTGTCTTGCCGATGCGGGTCATCGGCCCGTCGAGGTAGCGCAGGAACATGAAGTAGGTGACGAAGGTGCCGGCGGTGAGGCCGCCGCTTGTGACGGCGTCGCGCCCGCCGAGGACGAGGATGGTCACGAACATCGCGCCGACGAGCAGGCGAAGCGAGGCGAAAAACGCCTTCCGGACGGTGATCGCGTCGATCTTCTCGTCGCGGTAGCTCCCGCTCTGGTCGGCGACGCGGCCGTGTTCCACGTCGTACCGGTCGAAGGACTTGACGATGGGCGCGCCGCTGAGGTTGTTCGACAGGCGCGTGTTCATCAGCGCGACCAGTTCGCGGATGCGCTTGTACTTGGGTTCGATCCAGATGATGAACTTCGCCGTGACGAAGGCGATGATCGGGACCGGGACGAGGACGAGCAGGCCCAGCCACGGCGCGGTGTAGATCATCCACCCGCCGACCAGCGAGAGGATCATCACCGCCCGCGTGATCTCGCGGATCTCGGCGTTGAAGAAGTCCTCCAGCCGATTCACGTCGCTGTTGAGGATAGACATCATCCCGCCGGTCTGGTGGTTGTCGAAGAAATCCAGCGAGAGCCGCTGCATGTGGTCGTAGGTGTCCAGCCGCAGGTCGTGCTGGATGCGCTGGGCGGTCGTCTGAAAGAAGTACCGGGACCCGAAGTGACTGATCGCCTGGACGACGTAGGCGCCGGCGGCGAGCGCGCCGAGATAGTAGAGCATATCGAGTCGGGCAGCGGTGTCGGCGGTCGCTATCGGTTCCGAGGGGACGACGCCGACCGACGAGAGGACGCTGTTGGCGGTGCCCGAGGGGTTGATCGCGAGGTCGATCGCGGCGGCGATGAGCAGTGCGGGGAACAGCCGCGCGACGCGGTTTATCATCGTCGCGACGACGCCCGCGGTCAAGGGTGCCCAGTACGGCGTCGCGTACGTGAACAGGCTCACCATCGGGTGTCCGTCGACTTCGTCGCGTATCGCTTCGAAACTGCCGGTGGGGTCTGGACGTGCCATTCGGTCGTTCGCGCTCCCGTAACGCGTTCAGGCTAAAAAGCGGCCCAAATGTGGAAAGATTCGCTGGCAGTTCGAGGAGCCAACCACGACCCGAACCGTCCCACGGCGACCCGAACCGTCCGACCACGACCCGAACTGTCCCACGGCGACCCGAACCGTCCCACGGCGACCCGAACCGTCCGACCGCGGATTTATTCGTCTCCTGTCCTAGGGGCAGACATGGACGACTCCGACCTGACGCGGCGACGGTTTCTCGCGGCCTGTGGCGTCGCGCTCGGTTCGGGCGCAGCTGGCTGTAACGCCTCGCCCTTCGGCGGCGGAGACGACTCCAACGAGCGCGACGACGGCCCGGACAGGCCCCGACCCGGGGGCGGAACCGGGGACCGCGTCGACCCGCTGACCCCCGCCGGCACGCGGAGCGGACAGTACGACCGCTTCGGACAGTCCGGCCAGCAACTGTCGAACGCCCACGCCACCGTCTACGAGGAGGCGATCCCCTCTATCGGCCAGATACAGGTCTACACGTCGAACAGTAGCGGGAGCGGCACGGGCTGGGTGTTCCGCGACGACTACGTCGTCACCAACCACCACGTCGTCGAGAACGCCGAGTCGATCTGGCTGCGCTTCTCCGATAGTGGCTGGATCGAGGGGACGGTCGTCGGCTCGGACATCTACAGCGACCTCGCGGTGGTGTCGGTGCCTGACCTCCCCCAGTCCGCGAACGGACTGCCGCTCAGCCGGACGGACCCGGCAGTCGGCACGGAAGTCGTCGCCATCGGTAACCCCTTCGGCTTTTCCGGGTCGGTGTCCTCGGGCATCGTCAGCGGCGTCGACCGCGCCATCGAGGGACCGAACAACTTCTCGATCCCCGACGCGATCCAGACCGACGCGCCGGTCAACCCCGGGAACTCCGGCGGGCCACTCGTAACCCTCTCGGGCAACGTCGTCGGCGTCATCAACTCCGGCGGCGGGGACAACATCGGCTTCGCCATCTCGGCGGCGCTGACTCGCCTGGTCGTGCCCGAACTCATCGAGACCGGCGAGTACCGCCACTCCTACATGGGCGTCGGCATCCGAGACGTGGACCCGCTCCTGGCCCAAGCCAACGACGTCGAAGAAGGCGTCGGCGTCTACGTCGCGACGGTCCGGACCGACGCACCCGCGGACGGCGTCCTCCGGGGATCGACCGGCCAGACGACCATCGACGGGCGAACCGTCGACACCGGCGGCGACGTCATCGTCGCGCTAGATGGGACGCCGATTCCGACGAGCAACGCGCTCGCGAGCTTCCTCGCGCTGGAGGCCAGTCCCGGCGAGACTATCTCGGTGACGGTCCTCCGAGACGGCCGTCGGCGCACCCGCGAACTGGAACTGGCGGCCCGTGAGAGCGCGAACTGAACAGCCATCCGCCCGCTGGACTGGATTTGATTTCGCCCTCCTTTTCGATGAATTGGCTGCTAAGTATGTCTGCCCAACGACCTTTTTCTGCGTCGGGTGTCCTCGCTCACTGCGTTCGCTGCGGGCACCGCTCCTTGAAAAAGCTCGGCCAAAAAGGCCGCCTCCGCGGGGTTTCACCCCGCTCCGGCGGTGAACCGTCTCGCTCACTTCGTTCGCTCGGCGGATGCTCACTTGATAACTACATACCCTGGACTAATCGGTGCAGCAGTATCGATGGTGGGTGTATGAGAACCGTTGTATGACACTCTCGGACTGGTCGAACAGAACCGACTCGGACTCGCTCAGTCGAGTCGCTCGGCGGCGTCGCGCTCGACGAGCAGTTTCGCGTTGTCCGCCGGGAGCGTCACCACGTCGTCGGCCGCCAGCTCGTACTGCCGGTCGTCGACGCCGTATATCTCGCCGACGCTGTCGACGATCCGGACCGTCTCGCGCTCGACCGCGTCCAGCTCGGATCCACCCGACGCGTCGGGCTGGCCCGCCCCGGGTTGACTCGACGATTCTGGCTGACCCGCCACCTCAGACGACTGTCCCGACTCCGACACCGGGTCCGGATTCACCGCGTCGGCCGCGCTCACGTCCTCGCGGAGCGTCGTCGGATCGTCGGTCGAGCGTTGTTCGTCGCCCGTCGTTTCCGAGTCCCGCGCCGGTGTCGTGTCCGCTCCCGGTGGGTTCGGCTCCTCCCTGGCCGGCCCCGTGTCGTTCGCGGGCGGCCCCTGTTCGTTCGTGGTCGGCTCCGTATCGTCCGCGGGCGGCGCCTGCTCGTCCGCAGGTGATTCCCGTTCGTCCGCGGGCGGGGTCGGCCCGGACCCGCCGCCCATCAGGTCCGCCGCGTCGACGCGCTCCTCGTCGGAAACGGGTTCGCGCGCGTCGGCGTCCGATTCCGACGCCGCGTCGTCGACCTCGCGGGCGCTCGGTTCGGCGTCGGGGTGTTGGCTCAGCGCCCCGTCGGCCTGGTCGCCCGCCGCTTCGTCGGCGTTGACGCTCGCGGGGTCCTCACCGTCGAGGATCGCCTCGACCTGCATCCTGTTGTGCTCGATGGCGTCGACGAGCGTGTCGAAGAGGTCCCGCTCCTCGACGGTCAGGCCCTCGTCCTCGGTTGGCATGTCCGCGGCGGCCAGCGACGCCATCTTGACGATCTTGCCGACGCGGCGTTCGTAGACGGCCTCGACGGTGCTCTCGGCGGTGTCGATGTCGTCCGTGAGCCGACTCACCTCGGGGGCGTCCCAGGGGTCGTCGGCCTGTTCGGCCGCGCGGTCCCGCTCGCGGCGCAACTGCTCGATGAACTCGCCGGCCTCCCTGTAGAAGGACTCGCGCAACGGCTGGAGGCTGTCGGTCTGCCGTTCCCGGCTTTGCACCGATTGGAGTTCGTCGAGATCCATCATGCGTGTGGCCCACTCATTCCGGTCCCTTCTCGGCGCGTCCGCGGGCCATCAGAAACACGCCGAGGTACTCCGGAACGGAACACTCTCCCGCCTCCGGATTAAATCTATCGCCGCGCAGTTCCACCGGTCCCGGATCCGTCACCTCCACCGTTATCTCGTGTCCGACGAACGTCTCCGGGACGGCGTCAAGCAAGGGGTCGAACTCCTCGATAGCGTCGCGGTCGATCCGCTGGACTTCGAGCCCGCTCCCGCCGTGGAGACTGCCCGGCAGTCTGATGAGGCGGTTCGTGTCCGTGGTGACCGGTTCGTCTATGGGCGCGTTCTGGTCGGCGACGACCTCGTGGACGAACGCGTCGACAAGTGTGCGGAGCCCCACGCCGCCGAGTTCGAGATTGCCGGACTCCAGAGCCGCCCTGTTCTCCGAAATTGCGCCGTAAACGGTGTTCGCGCGCCCCTCGCCGATCCCCTCGAGTTCCTGCAGACGCTCCCTGGCGTCGTCTTCGTCCATGGCCGCGAGTTCGTCGGCGTAGTCGAGCAGGCGCTCGTGGACGCGCTTTCCCCACCCGCCCTCGGTCCGGAGGACGCGCTGGGTGACGCCGCCCCGCATCGCGGTCGTCTCAAGCAGTTCGGGGCCGAGTCCGATGCCGCGCACGTAGTCGACGATCTCGCGGCGCGCGTCGCTCTCCAGGTCCAGCACGGCGTCGTCGCGGACGTGGACGTGATAGCCCCGGCCGCCCGAGAAGACGACCGTCAGGTCCTCGAAGCCGAAGTCGTTCTCGAGGAAATCGAGCAGGCGAAACAGGGCCCCCTTGCACTTCTCGAGCATCTCCGCGTAGCTGTCCTCCCCGAGGACGACCGAGGGCAGGTGGTCGGCGTCCAGGTCGAAGACCAGATCGGAGGACTGCCACGTTTTCTCGCTCATCGTCGAGGCGCCGGGTCGCTCGTAGCGGCCGGCGGAGAAGTAGACGTGCTTGGGTCGCTCGCGGGGGAGAAAGTCCCCGAGCGACCCGGTGTCGAGCAGCGAGCGGTGGCGGACCATCGTCTCGCCGGGGCCCTCGGTCCAGGGGACGTACCCCCACTCGCGCTCGTTGGCGTCCGGCGGAGGTGAAAACTCCACGCGGCGATAGTGGTCGCCAAAGCGGCCCCGCAGGTACGCCCGTGTCCGTTCTTCCACTGGTCCCCGATTGCGAACCCGAGTGCAAAGCGTTTGCGTTCACCCACCGCCGAGGAGACTGGAGAGGCGGTCGGTGATGCCGCCGTCGTCACCGAGCTTGAGGTAGAAGGCGTCGCCGCCGTCCTCGTAGTAGTCGTCGATGCGCCGCTGGACGGTGAAGCCGATGTGCTGGTAGAATCGTAGCGCGTCGCGGTTGGTCGCGCGGGCGTGGCAGGTCACCGACCCGTAATCTTCGGCGACGCGGGCGACCAGCGCCTCGCCGAATCCCTCGCCGCGATACTCGCTGTCGACGGCGAGAAAGAGAATGTAGCCGTCGCGACGGACGGCCGCGAACCCGACCAGTTTCCCGCGGTCGGTCCGGTCGACGAACAGGTAGACCGTCGAGCGCTCGTAGGCGTTTTCGAAAAAGCGGCGGCGCTGGCGGAGCACGCCCTCCTGGTCGCGGATGCGCTCTTTGAGTTGCCAGGCCTGCTCGACGTAGTCGGCGTCCCCGGGGTCGACAACCCGTCGTTCGACGTTGACGCTCACTACCGGCTCCATAGCGCGTATGTGACCATAATTCCATCGCCACGACGGCACAGAGCTTCGCCACGACGGCGGACGCCGCCGGACGGACCGTGGCGGTGTCACAACACTTTCTATCCGGCGAGTACTCGATCGGATCGATGCCGTTGCTCGCCGGTGCGTCGAACGGTTCCCGGACCCGGGTCGTGGAGCGACTGCGCCAGATGTTCATCTCCGGCGACGGGCTGGAGCGGGCATTCGACACCGCCATCGCCCGGGTTCCGGGAATCGGCTCCGTCTACACGAGTTTCAACGAGATGAGCAAGATGCTCCGCTCCAGCGACACGCAGAGCTTCCAGGAGGTAAAACTCGTCGAGTTCCCCTCTGAAGGGTCCTACACTGTCGCTTTCGTCACCGCGGAGTCCCCGTCGGAACTCACCGAGGCGACGGGCCACGAGAACATGACGACGCTGTTCATGCCGATGGCCCCGAACCCGGTGATGGGGGGGTTCGTGATCCACGTCTCGGAAGAGCGAGTCCACGACGTCGACCTCACCGTCGAGGAAGGGGTCCGTTCCATCGTCACGAGCGGCGTCGCGACGGGCGAATCTGACACACCCGACCAGGATGGGGAACTCGTCGACCTGGCGCGCCTCCGCGAGCAGGCCTGCGCCGGCGTCTCGGACCTGGAGACGCTGAGCCAGCGGACGGCGGGCGACATCCGACAGTTGTCCCGCGAGGACCTCGCCGCGTTCACGTCGGGGACCTGCGAGGATTTCGGTGTGGTCTGGGCCGGTGACGACGACGGGGGAAACCAGCCGGTCCACTACATGCTGAACCGGTCCGAAGACGATGATCTGGGGAATATCGCACCCGATAACGACGACTCTGGGGGCGCCGCGAACCCTTCCTCGACCAGGGACGCTGACGCCGACGAGCCCGAACATGCGTCGGAGGACGACGAGGGAGGTGACGAGGCGTGAGCTTCGACCTGCGCGAGCACACCGCGGACGTGGCCGTGGAAGCGACGGCCGACAGCCTCGGCGGCGTCTTCGCGGCCGTCGCCGACGGGATGACTGCGGCGATGGCCGACGAGTGGCCGGCCGGCGGCGACCGGTTCTCGCTGTCGGTCACTGCCGAGAGCCGCGAGGCGCTCCTGTTCGACTACCTCGACGAACTCATCTACGAGCGTGACGTGCGCGTCGTCCTGCCGGTCGACAACGAGGCCAGCGTCGACCGGAACGGGAACGAGTGGCGCGTCACGGCGTCGGCCCGTGGCGTCCCCCTCGACGTCGTCGAGGCGCGGGACCTGAAGGCCGTCACGTACTCCGAGATGGACCTCTCGGAGACCGGTGACGGCTGGCACGCGTACGTCGTCTTCGACGTGTAGCCGCCGGTTTCGGCGGGCCGAACCGGTCGCGAGGGCTTTTACGCGTTCGCCCCCGTGTAATGGCAATGGCCGAGGACCGTCCGAGCCGAGCGAGTGGCGTGAACCCGGCTGAACTCCTCGAGCGGATGACCGACGCCTTTCTCGGACTCGGTCCCGACGGGGAAGTTACGTATCTCAACGAGCGGGCCAGGTCACTGATCGCACCCGCGTTCGACGACCCCGAGGACGGGTTCGACCTCGTCGGAACGTCACTCTGGTCCGAACTCCCGCAGGCCAGGGAGACGGAGCTGCACGACTACTTCCACAAGGCGATGCGCGAACAGCGGGAGTTCTCCTACGAGGCCTACTACGGCCCGCTGGACCAGTGGTTCCAGGTCCGGGTCTACCCCTCGGAGACCGGGGTGTCGGTCTTTTTCAAGGACGTGACGGAGCAACGACAGCGCCGCGACCGACTGGAGCGCCAGGAGCAAGCACTCAGGGAGATGTACGAGACGGTTTCCCGGACCGAACTCTCCTTCGAGGACCGCGTCGGCGACCTCCTCGACACGGGACGAGACGTCCTCGGGGTCGAGTACGCGACGCTCTCGCACGTCGAAGACGACGAGTACGTCTTCGAAGTCGTCCGGTCACCGCCCGACACCATCGAGGCGGGCGACACCATCGACCTGGCGGAGACGAACTGCGAGCGCGTCGTCATGGAGACGGAACCGCTGAACGTCGGTGACGTGACCGTCGACGCGCCCGAACTGACCGACCGGGAGGGGTTCACCGAACTCGGCATCTCCTGTTATCTCGGCGCACCGATTTCGGTGGGCGGTGACACCTACGGCACGCTCTGTTTCTACGACACCGACCCGCGGGACGAGCAGTTCTCCGACTGGGAGCGGACGCTGGTCGAACTCATGAGCAGGTGGGTCGGAACCGCACTCGACCGGACGCAGACGGCCGCCGAGCTACGCCGGCAGAACGAGCGACTCGACGGGTTCGCCGAGTTGCTCTCCCACGACCTGCGCAACCCGCTGCAGGTCGCACAGGCGAACCTCGAACTCGCGGAGCGTGACGACACGCTGGACCCACTCGACGACGCCCAGTCGGCTATCTGGCGGATCGACCGGATGGTGTCGGATATGCTGGCGATGGCCCGAGGCGGACGGGAAGTCGAGGACCACCAACTCGAACCAGTCTCGCTGGAAACGGTCGCGAGAGATGCCTGGGGGGCGGTCGCGTCCGAGACAGCGACGCTTTCGGTCGAGCTAGACGAAACGACCGATGCGGCGGCCACGGACGAGCGGACGAGTATCGAGGCCGACCGCGACCGACTCCTCAGGGTCTTCGAGAACCTCGCCCGCAACGCCGTCGACCACGCGGGACCCGACGTGACGGTCCGGGTCGGAACCACACCCGAGGGGTTCTACGTCGCCGACGACGGCCCAGGCATCCCGACTGGCCGGCGCGGGGACGTGTTCGAACACGGGTACACGACCGCCCAGAAGGGAACCGGATTCGGACTCTCTATCGTCGCGGAGATAGCCGGCGCTCACGACTGGACGGTCGAACTCACCGAGTCCGCCGACGGCGGTGCACGCGTCGATTTCAGCGACGTGGGCTGACCGCCGAACATAAACTCGCTCGCGCCGTCGATCGAACCGATTCCAATGTCACCGACGCCCTCGCCGAACCGGCAGGTCCAGTCGGCGCGCGACATCACGCACCCGGGCGGCATGATCGGCAACCGCGTCATGCCGACCCCGGCGCGGGACCATCTCGACCCCTTCGTCGTCTTCGAGCGCTTCTTCATCGAGGCCACGCAGGGGTTCGACACCCACCCCCACCGCGGGTTCGAAATCGTCTCCTACATGCTCGAGGGTGGAATGGTCCACGAGGACTCGCTGGGCGAGTCCCACACCGCCCACCCCGGCGACGCCATGCGGATCACCGCCGGGAGCGGCATCGAACACTCCGAACTCCCGGCCGACGACGAGCCCTGTTCGGGCCTGCAACTGTGGGTCGCCCTCCCCGAGAACCGCAAGGACAGAGACGCCGGATTCCGGAACGTCCCCGGCGGCGACCTTCCGACGGCCGAGGGCGCGGGTGCCACCGTCACCACCGTCGTCGGCGAGGGGTCACCCGTCGACCTGGAGACGCCAGTCGAGTATCTCGACGTGCACGTAAGCGACGCGTGGACGTGGCACCCGCCAGTGGGCTGGAACGGCTTCCTCTACGTGATCGAGGGCACTGGGACAGTCGCCGGTGAAGCCGTCGAGGGCGGCGACTTCGTCGCAGTCGAGGACGCCGCGGAAGACGACGGAATAGCGGTCGCGGCCGACGGCGAGGTCCGCGTGGCCGCCGTCGCCGGCCGGCCCCACGGCGATCCTATCGTCCAGCGCGGCCCGTTCGTGCTGTAGGCGCGCCCACTCGCCCGAATTCCGTGGTTCACCACGCGGCGTCGAGCACGCCTTCGATGTCCGCGACCGACGGGTCAACGCCCTCGGGCGCCGCGGGAAGGAGGCCGTCGTCACGGATCTCGGCGGCGATACTCGGGAGATCCGAACGGACGAGCCCGTCGATAGCGCGGAGTCGGGAGGGAAGCCTCAGGTCGTCGCTGACGCCCGCGACGGCGTCGACGACTGCCGCCGCGAGGTCGTCGTCGCTCAGTCCCGGTTTCGCGACGCCGAAGGCTTCGGCGAGCAGGCCCCGTCGGGCGTGGGCCTGCTCGAAGACGTACTCGAGGACGCGGGGCGCGAGGATACCGTGGACGGTGCCCTGGTGAACGTCGTAGTCGTGTGAAAAGCCGTGGGCGAACGCGTGGATGATCGAGGCGCGATACGTGCCGGGTGTCGAGATGCCGTACTGCGCGAGGACGACCCCAGCTACGGAGTCGTAGAGGCGTGCCTCGTCCATCGACGCTTCGGGCAGGGTTTCGAACCCCGACTGCGCGAGCGAGAGCGCCCGCATCGCCGTCCCGTCGGTGACCGGCGTCGAATAGGGGGAGTAGAGACATTCGACGGCCTTGTCGAAGCCGTTCATCGCCGAGGCACAGCGCACGCCCGCCGGCGTCGTCTCGAACAGCGCGAGGTCGTAACACAGCGCGGTCGGCATCAGCCGACGGTCGCTGACGCCGCCGTTTGGGATCTCGCGCTCGGCCGTCCCTTCGGGGTCGAGCGTGAGTCCGACGCCGGCGATGACCGACAGGTCCGCGCCCGCAAGCGTCGTCGGGACGGCCACGACGGGCACCGAATCGCCCGGCGGGGCGACCGTCACGTCGCCCGTCTCGACCGCGCGCTCGGCGGCCGCCACGGGGTCGGCGTGGCTGGTGAGCGCGCTGGCCACCTTCGCCACGTCCAGACTGCTCCCGCTCCCGACCGCGACGAGCGCGTCGATGTTCTCCGATCGGACGCGGTTTGCGACCGCCAGTCCGGTCGCGAGGTGTTTCGCCGGCGTCGTCCGGTCGAACACGCCCGCCAGTCGCTCGCCCAGGCCCGCCTCGACCGGGTCCATCACGGCGCGGTTGGCGCCGACGTTCGTCCCGGTCACCACGAGCGCGCCCTTCAGCCCGCGGTCGGCCAGCACCGCGTCCAGGTCCGCGACGCAACCGCGACCACAGCGTAACTCGCCGGGCTGATAGTCGAACGAGAACTGCCGCGCGTTCTCGCCGCTGTCGCCTGTCATACCCGTTCGTTGTGCCGATCCGGGCATAAGTGCCGGGGAGTTCGAGGCCGACCGGCGCGAGACGCGACCGAAGGGAGTCTCGGCCCGGGCGAACGGTGACCAAAGGGAACCGTGAGCAGGGAGGGGTCGAATGCTCGACCGGAGCCGGCGGGGGCTTTCACGCTGCTCGCAGTGGTAACTCCCCGGCGCTTATCTGAACACCACCCGACCGAGCGGGCCAACCTTCAAGAGGGTTCGCCGAAACCCGAGTAGCAATGGCGGAGGAGTATTTCCGGGGGCAGGTGACTCAGCGGGCGGTCGTGTTCGAGCCGGGCGGTGACGTCTTGCTCGTCACGAGCGGACTGCGACCGTGGACGTTTCCGGGCCAGCGCATCGAGGCCGACACCGATCCGGCGTCGTCGCTCCGGCGCGCGCTCTTCGACCAGGTTGGGGTCCACGTCACCGTCGAGCGACCGGTCGGGACGGCCACCGACATCTGGGGGAGCGGCGATGAATCCGTCTACGCCGTCCTGTTTCGCGCGGAGGCCCGGAGCCGAAACGTCGAACTGAGCGACGACTACGACGACTTCTGCTGGTACACGCCCGACGGCGCCATCGAGGAAATGCACTTCAAGCCGCTCGAAGAGGCCGTCAAGCGTGCGGTCGCTGACCGCGAGGCCGACGCCGAGACGCCGGCGGAGTGACCGGACCGACACCCATGGAGTGACTGGGCCGCAGTGGCTTGGGGTAGCGAGTCGCTCCGGGGGTGTTTTGGTTGCGGCGGTCCGACGGAGTGACGATGACCGACATTCGCAGGCTCGACGAGGCGACCGTCGAGCGCATCGCCGCGGGGGAAGTGGTCGAGCGGCCCGCTTCCGTCGTCAAGGAACTCGTCGAAAACAGCCTCGACGCCAACGCTTCCAGGGTCGATGTCACCGTCGAGGCCGGCGGCACCGACGGAATCGTCGTCAGTGACGATGGCCGCGGCATGACCGAAGCGGAGGTCCGCCGCGCCGTCGAGGAACACACCACGTCGAAGATCCGCGACATCGACGACCTCGAATCGGGCGTCGCGACCCTGGGCTTCCGCGGCGAGGCGCTGCACGCCATCGGCGCCGTCTCGCGGCTGACGATCACGACTCGCCCCCGCGCGGACCGGGACGTCGCGGACCCCGGCGGGACCGAACTCACCGTCGAGGGCGGCGAGGTGACCGAGGTCAGGCCCGCCGGCTGTCCCGAGGGCACGACCATCGAAATCGCGGATCTCTTCTACAACGTCCCCGCACGACGGAAGTACCTCAAACAGCAGAGTACGGAGTTTGCCCACGTCAACACCGTCGTCACGAGTTATGCGCTGGCCGAACCTGACGTGGCCGTCTCGCTGACCCACGACGGCCGGGAGACGTTCGCCACGACCGGGCAGGGCGACCGCCGCGAGGCCGTCCTCTCGGTCTACGGCCGCGACGTGGCCCGGTCGATGATCGAGGTGGACGCGTCGACCGGCGACGAGGGCTTCCCCGACGGCCCCCTCGACGGCGTCTCCGGACTGGTGAGCCACCCCGAGACGACCCGGAGCACGCGGGAGTACTGCTCGACGTACGTCAACGGGCGCTACGTCACCGCCGGCGCCGTCCGGGACGCCGTCGTCGAGGCCTACGGGACCCAGCTGGCGCCGGACCGGTACCCCTTCGCCGTCCTCTTTCTCGACCTCCCCGCCGGCGACGTGGACGTGAACGTCCACCCCCGGAAACTCGAAGTCAGGTTCGCCGACGAGAGCGGCGTCCGCGACCAGATCCGCTCGGCCGTCGAGTCGGCGCTGCTCGAAGAGGGGTTCCTCCGCAGCGGCGCCCCGCGGGGCAAGTCGGCGCCCGAGCAGACCGAAATCGCGCCCGAGCGGGGCGATGACGCGACGGAGTCCGCGGACGACGCCGGTTCGCAGACCGACCCGACGGGCCCGTCGCGGAGCGCGACAGACGCGTCGACCGCGGCCGGGACGGAATCGCCCGCGTCGCCGTCGGAACGGTCGCCGTCCGGTGGCGACCGGGGCGAAGCCGACGGGAACGCGGAGGCGATCGGAACGCCGACCGGCGCGGGTGCGACCGACGCGGGTGTGACTGACGCGGGTGCGAGCGACGGGACCGACGCGGCGGCTGTCGACCCGTCGCAGTCCAGCGACCCGCACGACCGCGGACGGAAGTTCAGCGAGCGCCACGACCAGGCGCGTCTCGGCGGCGACGGCGCGGCCGCAGGCGGAGGCGCGGACCGAGCGCCCGCGAACGCGAGTTCGCCCACCGAGTTCGACGCGCTCCCGTCGATGCGCGTGCTCGGGCAACTCCGGGACACGTACGTCCTCGCGGAGACGGACGCGGGGCTGGTCCTGATCGACCAGCACGCGGCCGACGAGCGGATCAACTACGAGCGCCTGCGCGAGTCGTTCGCGGGCGAGACGACGACGCAGGCACTGGCCCAGCCGGTCGAACTCCCCCTGACCGCCCGCGAGGCCGAACTGTTCGACACCTACCGCGAGGCGCTGGCGACGCTCGGGTTCCAGGCCGAACGGGTCGACGACCGGACCGTCGAGGTCCGCACCGTTCCCTCGCTCGTCGCCGAGGCCGCCGACCCCGACCTCCTGCGGGACGCGCTGGCCGCGTTCGTCACCGACGGGGACGCCGCCGAGACGGTCGAGCAGGCGGCCGACGAGTTGCTGGCGGATCTGGCGTGTTACCCGTCGGTGACCGGAAACACGTCGCTCACGGAGGGGTCGATCCGTGACCTGCTCGCGGCGCTCGACGACTGCGAGAACCCCTGGGCGTGCCCGCACGGCCGCCCCGTTGTCGTCGAGATCGACGCCGACGAGATCGAGGCCCGCTTCGAACGGGACTACCCCGGTCACGGCGACCGTCGCGAGTAACCACGACGCGGAGAAGCGACCGTCGCGAGTGACCGCGGCGCGGAGAACCGTATTTGACGACGCTCGATTTACCCCCGGAATCTAAACCCCATGGTTCCGATCGGGGTTGTATGACGGATCTCGTCACGTTCGGGGAGACGTCCCTGCGGGTATCGCCCGCGGCGGACGAACGCTTGGAGACAGCCGAGGACGCCCGGATCCGCGTCTCGGGGACCGAGAGCAACGTCGCGGTGGCGGCCACCGTCATGGGCGCCGAGACGACCTGGCTCTCGAAACTCCCGGACACGCCGCTGGGCCACCGCGTCGAGCGAGCGCTCCACGAACACGGCGTCGAGACGGCCGTCGCGTGGGCCAATGACGGCCGCCAGAGCCTCGAGTTCGCCGAATCCGGCGTCGTCCCGCGGGAGGGACGGCGGGTCCAGGACCGGGCGGGCGCGGCCGTGACGACGGTCACGCCGGGGGAGTTGCCGATGGACCGGATCCAGGCCGCGGACGTGACCTTCGTCGCGGGGAGCACGCTCGCGCTGTCGGGCAGCGTCGTCGAAACGGCGGAAGCGGTCCTGCGCGCCGCGGGCGGCAACGTCGTCGCGATGGATCTCGACTACAATCCGGGGCTGTGGTCCGCCGAGGAAGCGCGCGAGACGCTTTCGGGCGTCTTCGATGCCGTCGACGTTCTCGTCGCCAACGAGGACCAGGCGCAGGCGGTGTTCGAGCGAAGCGGCGAACCCCGGGAAATCGCCCACACTATCGCCTCGAAGCGCGACTTCGACGTGGTCGTCATCACGCGCAGCGAGCGCGGCGCGCTGGCCTGGCACGACAACGTCATCCACGAACAGGACGGGGTCGATGTCGAGGCGGTCGACCCGGCCGGCCAGCACGAGGCCTTTACCGGCGTGTTCCTCGAACGCCTGCTCTCGGGCGCCGGTGCGGAGGCGGCGCTCACCCACGGCGTCGCGAGCGCGACGCTGGCGCGGACGCTCCCCGGCGCGATGACGACGGCAACCCGCGAGGAGATCGAGGCGCTGGCCGCCAACCTCTCCGACCAGCGGTAACCGGACATTACGAGCGACAGTACTGGGGACGCGGGAGTCGGCACCGGAGACGTACCGGAAATCCGGGAGCGGCGCGGGGGTGCGGTCCTGGACGGCCGACAGAGATATGGGGCCTCCTTTCGAGGAGTGACATATGACGAGCACACACGCGCGAGTCGGTACGGTACTGTTCTCGCTGGTCGTGGTCGCCGCGTCGGTCGTCGGGGGGATCGGCACGGTCGCGGCGGCGTCGGATTCGACCGCCGACGTCACGCTGACGGTGACAGTCGTCGACGAGAGCGGCGATCCGATCGACGACGCGGAGTTGAGTGCGACCTGGAGCGGCGGGGGCCCGGTCAACGCGACGACTGCGGGCAACGGCAAGGCGTTCATCGACGTGCCCGAGGGAGCGGACGTTACTATCGCGACGAACCACACCGAGTACGTGCGGAACAACGAGTACGCCGTGGCCGACGCCAGCGAACGCGACGTGACCATCGAGATGGCACGGAAGGGGAAAGCGACCGTCGTGGTCAGGAACGGGACCGGCCCCGTCCCCGACGCAGTTGCCCGACTCACACACGACGGCTCGCGGGTCACCGTCGACCGGACCAACGCCGACGGCGAACTCGTCACCGGTGACATCGAGCAGGGCGAGTACACCCTGCTCGCCTACAAGGAGGGGTATCTCCGCAACGAGACGACGTTCACCGTCGACGGCGACGTGACCAAGGCGATCCACATCACCCAGGACTCACGGCTGGTCACCTTCCGGGTCGACGACGACCACTTCGAACCGCCGCGGGCCCTGAACAACGTGAACGTCACGATCCCGAGCGTGGTCGACGTGACGACACAGGGCACGGGGGCGGTGACCGTCAGCATCCCCGTCAACGACGAGTACGACGTCACGTTCGAAAAGGACGGCTATCAGAGCGTGACGCGCACCCTCACAGTCAGCGAGGCACAGACATCGATGAACGCCAGCATCCGCCGGACCCCGGCGCTGTCGGCCGAGACGATCAACGAACAGATCGTCGTCAATGGGACCACCGTGGTGACCGTCACCGACGAGTACGGTGACCGCGTCGCCAACGCGACGGTCGGTCTCGACGGTCAGTCGGTCACCGAGACTGGCCCCGATGGCGTCGCTCGCGTCGACATCACGACGGTGGGCAACCACACGATCACCGCGACGAAAAACGGTCTCGAGACGAGCGTCGTCGTCACCGGAGTCCGACCGGCGCCGGACGAGACGCCGACGGCGATCCCGACCGCTACGCCAACGGCGACCGCAACGCCGGCAGCGACCGACGCCACGACGACTGATAGCGGCGATGGCGGCCCCGGATTCGGCGTCGCGGCCGCCCTTGCTGCCCTGTTCGCGCTCGTCGCCGCCCGTCGCCGGCGGTAAGGGCTGTGGTCTCGTCGGCTCGCTGTTGGCCGCCGTCATCCTGTTTCTCGCACACAATGGCGGCGAGGTCCCATTTTATGAGTTCCAGAGGAGGGTTCGCGGCCGACGCATGACACCCTCCCCGTGGTGAACGACGAGGTGGGGTCGCGGTGCCACTCGCAACGCTCACGCGAAGCCGCACATATTTGGCGACCGCGGGTGACGTCCATCCATGGCAGCCGACGCGCTCGAGGCCTTGCTCTCGGGCAACGCCGCACACGTGGAGTCACTCCCGGACGACTACTTCGCGGCCGTCCAGGAGGGGCAAGCGCCCGAAGTCGTCTCCGTGTGCTGTTCCGACTCGCGGGTCCCCCAGGACGGGATGTGGTCGGTCGACGAACCGGGGTGGCTGTTCTCGGCGAGCAATATCGGGAACCAGGCCTGGGACCACCACGAGGGCGAGCGCGTCGTCGACGGGAGCCTCCTGTACCCCGTCGTGTACGCGTCGACACGGACCGTCGCCGTCGTCGGCCACACCAGTTGCGGAGCGGTAACGGCCGCCTACCGCGCAGTCACCGGCGAGGGCGGCGACCACCCGCCGGGCATCGCGAAATCCGTCGACGCGCTCGTCCCCGTCGTCGAGGACGGTCTCGAGGCCGCCCGCGTCGACGAGACAGCCCCGGACGGCGTCGTCATCGACCAACTCGTCGAATACAACGTCGACCGGCAGGTCGCGTTTCTCCGCGGGGCCGCGGAGATCCCCGACGACGCGACGGTGCTCGGGTTCGTCTACGACTTCCAGCGAGTCTACGACGACGCCCCCGGTCGCGCGTACCTGATCAACTACGAGGGTGAGACCGACCCCGATGCGCTGACCGAGTTCGTCCCCGACGGATACGAGGACTGGGTCGCGCGGCTGACGGTGTAGGCCACGAGCGGCGACTGCGAGTCGGGCGTCGTGAGGGCGAACCGTTCAGTTCCCCTGAATCGCGTCGATGACCATCGCGGCCGCGATGACAGGTTCGGTCGGGACGGCACTCGCGTCGTCGATGGTGATCTCGTAGCGGTCTTTCATCGTGAACTGGCCGTCGATGTTGCCGACGTGGGCGCCCTGTGGCCCCGTTATCTCGTACTTGTGGGGGATGAGTGCGCCCAGCGGAACGTAGTTGCGCGCCAGCGTCACCGCCGCGCCCCGTGAGTCTATCTGCGCGATGAGCGAGTCGTCGCGGGCGTCCCGGATCCGCCAGGTGTCCTGGAGTATCGAGAAGTCGTTGTCGAGGACGAGGAGGTCTTCCTCGGTCTGTGCATCGGTAAGTGCGTAGTTTCCCGCGACGTCGACGATGCCGCTGGCCTGTACAGTGAAAACTTCGTTGCCCTGTGCGTCGGTGAACGGGAACTGCTCTTTGGCCTTGAACAGTTTCTGCTTGCCGCGGAGGACGGTCTCGTCCCGGCTGTTCGTGGCCTCGTACTTGTTCCGGACGAGTGACTGTTCGACCTCGTAGCGGTCGTCGTTCAGGTCCAACCCCGAAATCGAGAGCGAGCGTGACATCTCGGACAGGTCGAGGTTGCCGCCCCGTCCAAAATAAATGTCCGGACGCGTTTCGGACCGTGAAACGCGACGAACTCGGACGGTGCCACGCCGGGGGTCGGCGTCGCGTCCGCTCGCGCCGATGCGAACCCTGGGTCGGTTCCCGGCCTGATACCCGTTATTCGGTCTGATACTGCCACCCGAGCGCTTTTATTCCAGAATCGGAGTGTGATGGTATATGACCGACATCGCGCCGGGGTCGGAGAGTTCGATCTCATGAGTGTCGGGGTGGCGAGCCACGCTCGAGGAGTTCGTCGAGTACGTCCCGAACGGCGATACGATCCCGGCCGAGACCTGGCGGGGGCGCCACCGGAACGTCCTCTTTCTGCTCGCGGCGCACGTTCCTTTCCTGCTTGCGCTCGGGCTGTACGAGGGGACCGAATCCGCGGTCACGGGCGCGACGATTCCGGCGATTCCCCTGACGAGCGTTCTGCTGGAGGTCGGCATCGTCGTCGCGCTGGCGCTGCTGGCGCTGGTACCGCGGTTCGGCCGGCGCACGCGGACCGCGCTCGCGACGCTGGGGCTGGTGACGACGTCGGGTTTTCTCGTCCACTTCTCGGGCGGATACATCGAGGCACACTTCCACTTTTTCGTCGTGATGGCCGTCGTCGCCGTCTACGAGGACTGGCTGCCGTTCGTCCTCGGGATCGCCTACGTCGCGCTCCAGCACGGCTACTTCGGCATGATCGAACCCAGCCGCGTCTACAACCACCCCGCCGCGATCAACAACCCCTGGGCGTGGGCGTTCATCCACGCCGCGTTCGTTCTCGGGCTGGCCGCCGCGCTGATGGCCCACTGGTCCTCAACCGAGCGCTCCCGCGAGGAGGCCGACAGACAACTCCAGGAAGCCCGCGCCAGGACCGCCGAGGTCGAGGATCTGGAGGAGAAACAGGCTGAACTCGAGCGCGCCCGGACCGAGGCCGAGGAGGCCAGGGCCGAGGCCGAAGCCAGACAGCAGGAGGTCCAGCGGCTCAACGAGCGACTCGAAGTCACGGCCGAAGCCTACAGCGACGCGATGGCGCGGGCGGCCGCCGGCGACCTCACCGTCCGACTGGACGCCGACGCCGACAGCGAGGCGATGGCCAAAATCGCCGAGGCGTGCAACGAGATGCTCGCGGAGACCGCGGCGGCGATGCGGGAGATCCGGGACTCGGCCGACGCGATCGCGGCGGCCAGCGACGAGGCCGAGGCCGGCACTGCGGACGCGAACGACGCGAGCGCGGAGGTCAGCGACTCGATCCAGGGGATCGCCGCTGGTGCGGACGAACAGCGGGAGATGCTCGAGACCGTCGCCGGCGAGATGAACGACCTCTCGGCGACGGTCGAGGAGGTCGCAGCCGCGGCCGAGACGGTCGCCGAGACCTCACACGAGACCGCCGAGATTGCCGAAGATGGCGAAGCGACCGCCGAGCGTGCTATCGAGGACGCCGAGACGGTCCGCGCGGCGATCGATTCGACGGTCGAGAACGTCGAAACTCTCGACGAGCAGATGGCCGAGATCGTCGAGATCGTCGACCTCATCGGCGACGTGGCCGACCAGACGAACATGCTGGCGTTGAACGCCAACATCGAGGCGGCCCGCGCGGGCGGCGGCGGGGGAGGGGCGACCGGCGACGGGTTCGCCATGGTCGCGAACGAAGTCAAGCAACTGGCCGAGGAGACCCAGGAGTCGGCCGCCGACATCGAGCGGTTGATCGAGGAGGTCCAGGCGCAGACGACCGCGACGGTCGACGACGCCCGGACCGCCGAGCAACACATGGATGAGGAACTCGACGCCGTCCGGGAGGTCGTCGACGCGTTCACGCGGGTCGCCGAGAACGCAGAGGAGACCGACCAGGGGATCCAGGAGATAAGCGAGACGGCCGACGAACAGGCCGCGAGCACCGAGGAGGCGGTCTCGATGGTCGACGAGGTGGCCGAGATTAGCCGCGAGACGTCCGCCGAGAGCGACGACGTCTCGGCCGCTGCCGAGGAGCAGGCCGCGGCGATGAACCAGGTCAGCGCGAACGTCGGGTCGCTCGGTGACCGCGCGGACGAACTCGAGTCACTGCTCGCGGAGTTCGCGGTTGGCGACGACTCACCGAATCCGGCACCGGATCCGAGAGAGGGACAGGCCGTTGCGCTCGAAGACGGTGGTCAGCAAGAGTGAGGGCGGCGAAGCGGTTGCGGTGCGGGAGCGGTGTTGCGGTGGCGGTGCGGGAGCGGAGGCAGTGCGGGAGCGGTTCGGTTGCAGTTGTGGAGGCGGTGCGGGAGCGGTGGCCGGGAGCGCGTGCCGGCGCGATAGCGCCGGTCGCGCGTAGCCAGGGACCTCCGGTCCCTCGGACCTCGCGGTGATAGTGGTAGTCATAACTTTTGAATTGATAGGAAGCGTTCGATCCACGCTTCGGCGAAGCTGAGGCGGTCTGCGTAGTTGTGGAATACGTCGCAGATCAGCGACCGATACGTATCGAGATCGGGCG